>ENA-UOOK01002332-UOOK01002332.1-fermentation-metagenome-genome-assembly--contig:-NODE-2332-length-23595-cov-7.398046_pt1 | contig 23595 bp, 34 predicted proteins | sample MGYA00245777_ERZ724023 | MGnify/ENA primary metagenome ERZ724023 (study PRJEB28704, sample SAMN03018312) | fermentation metagenome | biome: anthropogenic terrestrial biome; feature: soil; material...
ATGACTTCACACATTCTTACCTGACCATTGCTGAACTTTATAGGGAACGTTGGCACGTGGAATGCTTCTTTTATGATAAGCTTATTATTATGCAAAGTCAAGGTATGAGGATGATATTAACATGTTGATTTCTATATGATATTTCGCTTTACTTCACATAATTTCTTCGCATAATATTACATTTGGACCAGGCATAAGCCTCTAACTTAATTGTAATTTTATGGAAGCAATCAAGATTCAACATCTAATCGGTCGCTGTACCGATTACTTTCAGGCTAATTGTTACACGGGGCATCGGATATCTCGCTACATAAGCCTTTGGAAACACGGTATCATTCCCTTCATGAAAGCAAAGGGGATTGACACCTATACACCTGCCATAGGGGCAGAGTTCATAGAAACCTGCCATTATCATGGCTCTATCCGTCCCCAGGAACGTGAAAAGATACGCAGTGTGCAAGTTCTGGACGACATGATGACCTTGGGTCTTATCAGGAAGCGATGTTACACTCCTGTATTCCACTCTTTGGACGGCGAGATAGGGCAGGAGATGGAAAAGCTTATCACCCGCTTGAGCAACCTGCGCCGCGGCAAAACAACAATCAACGACTATCGCCTGTACTTAAGTGAATTCCTTTATCATTTAACATCGACGGGCATCACCCGCGTGAAAGAGATATCGGAACGGCACATCCTGTCGTTTATCTCATCCCATCCCACGAGCAAGGTAAACATAGTGTCCGCTTTGCGTGTCCTTTTCCGGTTTTGGGAACAGGAACATATTTTGGAGGGTGGGTTCAACAATTTTTTCGACACCTACAAAATCAGGAGACCCGAGCGATTACCTTCTTTTTACCAGCCGGAGGACATCGCGGCGATAGAGAACTCGATATCCCGAAGCAGCGGGGTCGGCAAACGCAACTATGCAATGGTGCTGCTCGCGTCAAGACTGGGACTGCGCGCGTCGGACATTGCCAACCTGCGGTTCGATAATATAGACTGGGAAAAGAACGTCATCACTCTCGCGATGCGGAAAACACGAAAAATAATCGAGTTGCCGCTGCTCGCCGAGGTGGGCAACGCTATAATTGATTACCTGCGTCACGGACGTCCCGAATCAGGATTAAATAGCTTGTTCTTATCCAGCCGCGCCCCTTACGCGAGCGCGACCAAAGCATGTGTTTGCGCGGCTATCAGCCATATTATCAACCAGTCCGGCGTGAGAACGGATGGAAAACACCACGGTCCGCACTCTTTGCGCCACTCCCTTGCCGGGGTCATGTTAAATGCCGGCACAACGCTGCCCGTCATATCGGAAGTGCTTGGACACGAGAGCACGCAAACCACAATGCTCTACTTGAAGATAGACATCTTGTCCCTGTTAAAATGCGCCTTGCCGGTACCGGCCGTTCCGGACGACTTTTATTTACAGAGAGGAGGGGTGTTTTATGAGTGAACAGTTCAATTACAGCAGCGTTCTGGCCCCGTGGATGAACCATCTCATCGGGTTAAAAGCATCCGCTGGCATCAGCGCGCAGAGGACCAAATGGATACTGAAGGAGTTTGATGATTTTGCTAACACCGACTCATTGGACGACCCGCGCATAACGGAGGAATTTATCCAAAAGTGGCGTTCCACACGGGTTGCGGACTGCGACAGCACACTGTATACAAAATACTCGGTGTGGTCCCAGCTCACGACGATGATGTCCCGCAACGGATGCGCGTGCTTTATTCCAAGGTTGCCCAAACAACCAAAGAGGGATTTTACCCCGTATATCTTTACCGGCGAGCAAATAAAAGCGATCTTCGAGGCGTGTGATAATTACCGGCTGTACGACACACGGATGGGCACGGCACTTATCGCCATGCCGGCCATGCTTCGTTTACTTTATAGCACAGGAATACGCATCTCGGAAGCCCTGTCCATCAAGAATAAAGACATACGCCTGAAGGAGCATGTCATTTACTTGCGCAAAACCAAGAATGGGAGTGAACGCGTCGTACCGGTGTGTGACACTCTCGCGATAGTGCTCGCCCAGTACGTGACGTATCGCAACCGAATGCCCGTGAAAGGACTTGACGCCCCGGATTATCCATTATTCGTGAAAAGTGATGGTACGGTGTTCAATGCCAACACGGTATACCAGCACTTCAAGAAACTGCTTGCCCAATGCGGCATACCCCATATCGGCAATCACCACGGGCCGCGAGTTCATGACCTACGGCATACAAGCGCGGTCCATGCCCTTGTGCGGATGGCGAACGCTGGCATGGACCTATACACGTGTCTTCCCGTGCTATCGGCCTTTTTGGGACATCATTCTTTGTCCGCCACGGAGCAGTATGTCCGCCTTACACGCGCCATGTACCCGGGACTAGAGAAGCAATGTTCACCGATAAATGCTTTTGTTTATCCTAAAATCTGCAAGGCTTATGATTACAACGACTGACTTTGCAAAACATCTGAGCCGTTTCTTTTCCGAGCACCTTGCGCATGAGAGGAACGCGAGTGCCAATACTATCGCTTCATACAGGGATTCATTCGTGCAATACATCAATTACATGAAGACCGTGAAAGGAACTTCGCTCGATAAACTGACACTTAAGCAGCTCACACACGACAGTGTCATGGACTACCTCGGTTGGATCATGGAGGTGCGCGCATGTTCTCCCGCGACAAGGAATTACCGCCTGGCGGCATTGCGCTCCTTCGCGGCCTATCTCCAATATACCGTGATAGAACGTATGGAAGAGTGGCAAAAAATACTTTCCATAAAGGCGGTACGGACAGAGAAGAAAACGCCGAGCTACCTCTCCGTGGAAGGCATGAGACTATTGCTCGCGCAACCGGACATCTCCACGTGGCAAGGACGCAGACATCTCGCGATACTGTCACTGTTGTACGATACGGGAGCGCGCGTGCAAGAACTGGCAGATCTTACAGTGGACTCCGTGCGGATCGGTCAAGAGCCGTACACCATCCGACTCGTCGGGAAAGGGCGTAAGACACGGATTGTGCCTCTTGTAAGGGAGCAGGCGGCTATACTCAGGGAATACATGGAGGAGAACCATCTAAATAACAACAATGAGCTTACGCGCCCGCTCTTCTGCAATAGCCGCCGCGAGAAACTCACCAGGGAAGGCATTGCCCACGTGCTGAAAACGAGTGCAGACAAGGCCAGAAACGAAGACCCCGGGCTGATACCCGAAAGGTTGAGTTGCCACTCCTTGCGACACAGCAGGGCAATGCACCTACTACAAGCTGGCGTCAATCTTGTTTATATCCGGGATATACTAGGGCACGTATCCATACAAACGACAGAGGTTTACGCGCGTGCAGACTCCAAAGCCAAGCGTGAAGCACTTGAAAAAGCATATAAAAATCTCGTTCCCAATATTGATACCGACCGTGAATGGGAACGGAATAAGAATTTGCTTGAATGGCTCAAGGGGTTTAAACGTTGACTGTTTTTATGCGAAGTCGAAATGAGAAGTAATAATGTAACAGATTGATTATATGTCATACTCCCTTTTCGACTTTGCATAATGATATACTTGTCATAAAAGAACAGTTCTATTTGCCAACGGTTCTTATAAAGCATTGCAACCTGATCGGCTGTGAGTTCAAAATTATTTGTAAGGAATATGAGCGTCGTGTTCTTATCCCTGTCATAAAATGCAACTCTCCTGAGGCTTTCAGGATAATCTTTAGATGTGTAGAATCCTTTCAAGAAACCTGTCTGATCGGTCATGACACCTGTAGTTTCATCTACCGGATTATGAGACTTAACTTCAAACTTCAGGTTCTTTTTGGCTCTGACTACAAATGAAGATTCCAGTTTTGTAATCCTATAAAGACGGGTGTAATCAACATATCCTCTGTCGAAGATATAATAGGCACCCACCTCATATGGAATTACATCCATTGCATTCATGTCATTAACCGAAGCAGTTGTAATATGCACAAAAACCGGTATTTGTGTGGTTATATCCAGAAGAGTGTGGATTTTTACTCCACCCTTATTCTTGCGAAACTTAGCCCACCAGAATACTGACAAGCATAAATCGACGGTTGTGGAATCGAAAGCATAGACTTTACCTTTTATCTCAAAATCATTGTTTTCCAGCTTTTGTCTGGCAACTCCGATGAGATAATAAGCAAACTCTTCAAAGATCCTATAATCGCGATTTTCATTTGCTTTTGAAAGATTACTACGGGTAACACTTTTTCCAAAACCGAGATGGTAACTTTTTCTGCTGTGGGCTTCAATTGCCACAATCAAATCACGTAAACTGTCACGGTTGGTAAGTTGCCCGAACACCATTACAAGAAGTTGATTCCAACATGTAAAATGTTTTACATATCTGTTACCATCATACTTTAAGACAATGGTGTCAAAAACTCGCTGAGGTAAGAATTCTACAATCTGAGCATACACGAATTTGCCTTTGTTCATTGTTCCTTCATAATAAAAAGAACAAAAATAAAAATTCAAATCGTCACGCCGAAAAAAGTCCTGTAAAGTATAGTATATCAATAATTTCAAAGAACATTTTCTAATTTTTAGTGGACACTAATGAGATGAAATAGTAAGCGAGGCAGTCTCGTAGCCATTTCTGCTAACGTCAAAGCATTGCAGAAGGCAGGGAAATTGGAATACGTCTGCCCGATGCGTTATAGATGAAGTTCAATAGTATTCCCATTGCTCAAAGCACAACATCAGCCCTGCTTTTTGCAATGCACTGTTAGCGGCTGATGCGGTCAAATAATTAAAAAATGAAACTTAAAGAACTCAAAAAAGCGTTAGACAACCTTACCCCTGAACAATTAGAAAAGGAGTTAATCTACAATTCAGAGGACTTGTCAATTAGCGGTCAGGTCAAAGCCTTCAAAAAGGCAAAAGCAAATCTTTATTACACAGGTGAAGATGACCCTGCACAACTCTACACAAAGAGCCAACTCTTAGAGAACGGTCACGATAAAGAAGATATTGAAGGCTTTGATATAGAAATTCAAAAGGGTGACTTTTTTATAGAGTTGTAGCATTTGCCGCTAACCGTTTGGGATTAATTAGTATAAACTTAAATAAATACAGAAATGTACAAAAGTAGAGAATCCATTGATAAACAGCAGGCATCGCCAATGGGTTATGACCCGCTGTTAGCAACTGCCGCTTTGAGTGGTTGCGAAATAGTTAAATGCCAATACTATAAAGATGGTAAATGTAATGACCCTAATGAGTATGTAAATAAGCAAGGAGAAGGGGTATGTGGGAGGCGTGAAGATGCAATACTTTACGAAGATTACCTTGAAATGATAAATGATAATCCACCGATGATGTCTTTCGATAGACCAGCGGAGTTTTAGCGGTTGTTGCTAACGTGATAGCAGCTTTGCGTTCGTGCTGCATTAGAAAATCGAACGCTTAACCATAAAATAAAAATTGAGATGAGTACAAAAGATGGAAATATCACTACTGCGCAGCATAACGCAAAACTGCCTGTTATGAGCGGCTTTTATACTGATGGTATAGACCACTCAAATTTAGAGGTAAACAGCCACGAATATCCAGAACACGAAGAATGCGTTTTTTGCGGTAGCACCTCTGTAACAATTACAGACGATAAAGATATATGTCATAATTGCGGTTATGTGTACGAGTAAAATAGCTCATAACGGTGAATATTTGTGCAGTTTGGGATTATAAACCGCTGCATTGTCAAAATAGTAGCAACTTAATAAATTGTAATGCAGATGAATACACCACAGAACCCCCTATTGCATAAACATAGTGTTATACGCTGCCTTTCTATTGGCCAGGTAGTTGCAATTGGAATCGCTCATACTTATCAAAAAGATTATGGTTGGTCTGACTATTCAGAATCAAATTACATAATCGAAAAAATAAGCAGAAAAGAAATCGTTGGACGTAGCGAAAGATATAGCCTCGAAGGTATTAGAATTAGTCACAAAGATTTAGATTCTGGACGCTTCGAGTTACGTATTTAAGGTTGCGTAGAACACGTATTAGTAGTAACTTTTCAATTTCACTCTTATGTTTAATACAACAAACAACAACTCAAAAACAGAAATAAAAACACCTGCAACAGGTATAATTCAACGGTCAAATGAAAAATCATTTTTTCTAAAGTTCCACCAAAATTCAAAATTGGCAGATAAATTATTCGAGCCTAATCCAAAATACAACGACAAAGCAATTAGCATCATTCAAATGATGTTGATAAACGAAAGTTACATTTTAGCAGAATGTGTCAATGTTGAGGATGGGCTTTAAGGTTACTGCTAACGTTTATAAATAAACACAGTAAAAGATATGAAAGCAGAAATTTTAAACATAGCGAAAAACCTTGAAAATGACAACTTAACTATCAATGATGCACGAAATCTTTTATTGGGTTTATTTGGTGTTAGCGGTAGTTGTTCATGTGGTGTGAAATATGTAGAAACTAAAAAAAGTGATATACCTTATGATACTGATGATAATGTATATTACACAGACATAATGATATATCACTGTCCAAAATGCGGTAATATTGATAGAATTGAGGAGTATTAATACAACTACCGCTAACACGGTATTTACGAATGTTTAAAACAAGTGGAATGAAAACATTAAACAAACTACGTGATGAAATTCACGAATATGCAATAAGCAAAGGATTTTGGAATTACGATTTGCCGGAGGAATACGAAACAATTTTGAAGATATGATACTGCTTAACGACATATCCCGCTGCGCAAACGAGCGGTGCGAGAAGAAGCTGAAATGTAAGAGGTATCTGTACCGCCTGCCTTGGGAGACGTACAGCTATGCTGATTTTAACGAGGCGGATTGCAAGGATTTTATTAAAAACGAACTAAAAAAAGAGAAATAATGAGAGAAATAAAATTCAGAGGTCAGATAGTTGATAATAATGTATGGGTATATGGCAGCTATACACAGATGAGAGAAGATGACCATAATGAGTGTTTTAAGACTAAACCTCATAAAACTTATCATAGAATTTGGCAATGGGAAGCAGGGGATTGGAATATGGGCGGTTATGCAAATTACGAAGTTATTCCTGAAACAATCGGTCAGTTTACAGGACTGAAAGACAAAAACGGAGTTGAGATATACGAGGGTGATATATTCCATTTAGGAGACAAAAATATAATCTACACAGTAGTATGGCATGACACAGGTTTGAAAGGAAAGCAAAATGGATTGTCAAGCTATGTTGGGCTCGAACACTGGGAAAAACATGTAGAAGTAATCGGCAACATTCACGATAAACATAAACAACAATGAGCTGCACGAAAATTAAAGATGAAATAGTTTGTGTGGGCGACGATTCATTTCATTGCCCGCATTGCGGAAAAGTGTACAACGACGAAAAGTACTGCGACAGGATAAACAAGAATAAAATCGGATATACGAGGGTTTATTGCGAGTGCGGAAAGCCGTTCAATTTATTTGTAGACACGTTCGGTATTTATCACGGTGTAATGACATTTAAGCAGATAATAGAAAAATACAAACAAAAGCAGGCCCTGATTGACACGATGCGGGGTGATGAAGAACTGGGATTGTATGACGATAATCCAAAAAACACGGATATGAGTGATACGGATGAGTATAACCGTCAGTTGGCGATTTAATAGTAATAACATTCAAAATACAGATAAATATGGAAAATGACGCAAAAGCAACAAGCACAGATAACACCGCCAATTGCGGTTATACTGTGTTGGCAGAAGGTTTTGGTGAAGATGATTATGTTGAAGGAGTATTTCTTATTGAAGCAAAATCAAGAGAAACTTTCTTTAACCGAAAAAGAAAACTTGAAGAAATAACAGGTTTTTCAGATGGTATGTTTGATTCATTTGAAGAAGATGAAGATGGTGGTATTTGGAAAATAATAACAACAGCTTGGTTTGAAAATGTTGACGAAATTAAAAACGCATTGGGTAAGATGAAAAAATACAATTGGTTATTTCTATCTGATTCATCCATACTTTTTGATGGTAAAGAAATTTACTGTGATGGTAGGTGGCTCATTTAAACTTGCTGCCAACACCGAAATATACGCAACAAAACACAAAAAATCACGGATATGAGCGAAGTTGAATTCCTTGCCACAAAGTTGGAATGTCCTGATTTGATCAATGCGAACAGGAATCAATTAAATAGTGCTGCCAGACAGGCAATATCGTACTATCTGAAAAAAGCCGGATACCACGAAAGAGATATTGCGAAAATGCATAGAAAAAGTAGGGCAACAATATACCATCACATCAAAACATTTAGAGAGCTTTTGCAGGTTAAAGATCCTCTTGCAATAATGCTTTGGAAAAAGCTTGGAAAGTAACAGAATCCACTGTTATCCAATAAGTTAAATAAAATTAAAATATGGAATTTCAGAGGAAAATAATTCAAAATAAAGGTCTCCATTACAGTCCTTTTATGTATCTTTATAGTATTAAAATAGTTCATTAATATTAGAGATATGAAAGCAACAGAAATTATCGAAAAGAGTTTTTCAGAAATGCAGATCGTAGTTATTAAGTCAATCGTTCGTTTTGGGTTGTGGGGAGATTGTTCACACGAAATGGCGAATGGAGAGACAAAAGAAGCATGGGGCTATTTCACGTCAGGCGTAAAAGTAGGTGGGTACACGTCAAGGCAAATATCAGGTATTATATCTGGAATAGTAAAGACAATAAGAGAGAAGAAATTTGACTTCATGAACCATGCTGCTGACTACTGGGAGACAGATAGTACAGACGAAGGTGTACTCTTTTTCTCTGATGAAGTGATGGATGAAATTGAAAAATGGGCATCTAAGTAAAATAACTGGGGAGGGGAAACCCTCCCACAACACCTAAAAGCAATGAAAGCAACAGTAGAAATTATCAGTGTAAAGCAAGTAAAAGGGTTTATTCACCCGATGTCTGTATATGCAAACTCAAGCAGCTACAGTTCAAGCAGGTTAGTATCACATAGTTATGAAGCTATTGCATTATTCGTTAAATGCGTCATGAATGGAGTTGAGACATCGTTTTACACCCCATCGATTATAGTCAGGAATTCAACCGGATACCTGAATTATAAGAGCATGGATGAAAATAATTGGTTTGAGTTAATCGAAAAGAACATGACTTCTCATAGGGGGGCTGAAATGTTCGACGGTGGCACATTGCCCAACGTAGCAGTTGAATTTCATTCTGAAATAAAGCCTAAGATAAAAGAAGGAGATAATATATGTATATCATTCTCCAACGTAGATGGTAAAATAAAGCGTGTTAGAATTATCAACAATTAATCAACTCGCCCCGGATTCGGTCGGGGCGTAACACCAACAGAAATGGAAACTACGTACAAGCTATTCAAAGAAAAGGCAGTCGAGTACACGCTTAAAGCAGAGCGGAAAGTTTTTCGTAAGGCTCAAATAAAGCAATCATCACATGCAGCCGATTACGCTCGTAACTTTTATTTCGACGATATCATGGTTTATGAAAGCACGTTTGTGATACTCATGAATACTCGTGGAAATACAGTTGGGTATGCTAAAATCAGTCAGGGTGGAATTTCGGAAACTATAATGGATATTCGATTGATACTAAAATACGCCATCGAAAATCTTGCCTCTGGTATTATAAATAGTCCATAACCACCCGTCAGGCAATCTTGAACCAAGCCGGAATGATATCAATATGACGAAGAAATTACGGGAAGCATGTAGCTGGATGGATGTATCGATGCTGGATTCTATCATCATTACAGAAGATGGGTATCTTAGCCTGGCAGACGAAGGAATTATTTAATCATAAACAAAGATCTATAAGTAAAAATATCAGTTTAATTTAAAAACATACATTAATGGAACATTTATCAGATTTAAAAGAAACGGCAAGGCAAGCATTCTATTGGAATTCATTCGACCCTGAAAAGTCCGGTAATAGAACTTTAAGAGAGCACGAAGAACAATTACAATCAGATTTGGTGGACATTCCTGAAACCGAAAAAGAAAGGTATATTGAAAACTATCGAAAGTACTTCATCAAGTGGTTAAATGCTCTTTCAAATTGCGCAAGCTCAGCGGTCACAGGTGGAGCAAACTTCAATGTTAGTAGGGCAGAGAAAGCGAACAGGCGTGAACATGATGTTTACGGAGAGTTCATTGAATGGAGAGAAAGAGCCTTAAATGCTATAGCGAAGAAAGTTGAAGATGCGAAGCCTGAAAGCCAGAAAATCGATGAAGCATGGAGGCGTCTTGAGAAGGACATACTACATTCAGCAGTTGTCATCGATGGTGTTAATAAAGGAATTGAAAGAGGATATAATAAAGCATTGTTTGTTTCATCAATATATGGAAAGGTTGAAACATATGCAAAACGTGGTGATGTGGAAATTGTCAACAGGGCTATTGACTGTATCAGAAAATTCAATGAAACGATGGGCGTTGTAATCACGGAACGGCACAATTTTTTTAAACTTCCGGAGATGGCTCAAAGAAATAAGGAAGCGACAGAAGAGTTGAGCAACAAGGAAAACCAAGAACAACCGTTCAACGGTGGCATTGTCGTCTTCAATTACCAAGAAGACAGATTACAACTTTTATTCGACGAAAAACCATCTTTCGAGATTATTCAACAATTGAAAAAGAATGGATTCCGATGGAGTCCTCGATTTTCGAGTTGGCAAAGACAATTAACCAACAATGCAATTTACGCTACAAAACGACTTTTAAGAGAAAATAATCTTAATTGTCAATAACTTTTTACCAAAAAAGGTCTTTAATAACGACTAAAATAATAACTTTACATATAAAAGCAACACTTATAAAGCGTTATGGCGGAGAGGATAATCAGTCCACAGCGTTATCCTCTCGGCTTTTTAATAAAATCAAATATGGATGTTAAACTAAGTGAGTTAAAACAGAATAGCTCCAACCCAAGAAAGATTACAGATTTCTATTTATCAAAATTAATCGAAAGTATTTTGTCGTTTCCAGAAATGCTAAAGTTGCGCCCTATTGTAGTCAGAAATCAAACGATAATAGGAGGAAATCAAAGGTATAGGGCATTGATTAAAATATCGTCTTATTCAATTGATGAAATTGAGGATATTTTATTTGAAAATTATAAGTACCAGAATCTATCAAACAAAGAGCAGGATAAAATACTATCTTTTTGGAAGAAATGGCTGCCTAAACCTATAGTGCAAATAAAAAATGCTGACGAGTTTACCGATAACGAGGAAAAACAGTTTGTGATAAAAGACAACATAAATTTCGGCGAAGACGATTTAGACGTGCTAAAGGTAAACTTCGATATAGAGGAGGTTGAAAGCTATGCCGGAGGCATAGACCAATTAGCATATGATTTTGACGATGCGATAAACGACGAAAATATTGAAATTGACCCGGTCAAACTTAACAAGTTGAAATGTGGGTACATAGAGAGTGTGTTAAGTAAAGATGAGTATGAATGGCTGACCAATAGGTATAATGACTATTCAGGCAACTTAGAAATGTTTATCAAAGAAGTATTACTATGCAAGTAGATTTTAGAGAAATAACGCAAAATCCTATCAATCCGAGAAAAATAAGCAGAGATGGGATAGAGAAATTGAAGCTAAGCCTTTTGGTTTTCCCTAAGATGCTTAACGTTCGACCAATCATAATCAACGAGGATAAAGTTATACTGTGCGGAAATATGAGGCACAAGGCGTTACTCGAGATATTTGCGATGAATGGACAAGATATGCGCCAATTCATAATGAGAAGCGCCAAAGCCGAGTACGAAATTGATAAATCGATTGATTTTTGGGACAAATGGAAAAATAACCCAATAATTAGCGTCACAAAATCAGCCTTAACAAGTAAAGAAGAAAAAGAGTTAATCGTAAAAGACAATATCTCTTATGGCGAATTCGACAATGTCAAATTAGACGATTTCGCGAAAGATGAATTGTTTGATGTTGGATTATTTAAAGAGGAGGGTGATTCACTTTTGGAACCAACTCGTCCGGGAGCAAAATCGCGCTCTATTGAAAAATTGAGATTCGGGGAATATGATTTACCTATGAGTATGGATGAATATATTGAGTTGAAGGAGCTTTTTGATAATCACGTTGAAGAACAAGGGACGTCTTTTGGATTTATAACTACAATAATGAAAAAACATGGAGCTAATTGATATTTCTAAAATAAAACCGGCAGCATATAACCCGAGAAAATTGTCTGATAAAGCCTTTGAAGACTTAAAAGAAAGCATCTCGGAATTGGGATTTATTTTGCCTATTATAATAAACAAGTCAAATAATACAATCGTAGCCGGTCACCAAAGAACAAAGACGGCGAAGATTTTAGGTATAAACGAGGTTCCTTACTATTCGATTTCAGATGTTGATTTGAGAGACGAAATTTTATTTAACCAAGTACATAACGGGATAGAGTATGAGCCAGATAATAACGCTGCGTGTTTAGTCGATAACAATGGATTTTGCGTTTTGAAGCACTCTGAATTTGTGTCGTATGATTTTAATGCGTCAGTTGTAAAAGAAATGTGCAGGCTTATAATCAAGTATGGGGATGCATTGTGCGCCATTATTTGTGACGGAGAAGTTGTTTTTGGAAATAACTATATACGTGCTTGCAAGTCGCTCAACATAGACGTAAATTGCTCTTTCATTGAAAAAAGCAAAAAGGACAAACTAAAATATTATTTGAGTAAAAAATATGGCGTCTTCAATTATGAAAATATCACGAGGAGAGACTTTGTTCAAGGATTAGCCCAGCCAAACAGAGCTGGAGGCGTGGCATGGTCTCCATTGTATAGAACGGTTTTACCAGTCATAAATGGCATGAGTAAAGATATTCACATATTAGATTTTGGCTGCGGAAAAGGATTGTTTATAAATAAACTGAAAAAAGTTGCGGGATATAAGAATGCGATTGGTTTGGAGTTTTTCCATCATAACCAAAAAGGAATTTCAATAGAAAGAGGGAATAAACAAATAGACCGATTTATAGAAAGCATTAAAAGGAACGGATTGTTTGATGTGATAATTTGCGATGCCGTAATAAACAGTGTAAACACCCAAGAAGCCGAAAACGCAGTAATGGGTTGTTTAAATACGCTCCTTAAGCCGGGAGGCAAGGTGTTCTTTTCTGGAAGAAGGAGAGAATACATTGAAGATAAAAAGAAGTCAAAAAAAGCCGGAACATTAGAAAGGCATATTTATTTCTGTGATGACGATGGCTTGACAGCTGTTCTAAGAGAGGGGCAATGGTTTTTTCAAAAGTTTCTTTACGAAAAGCAAGTTGATAGGTTGATTGAAAAAAACAATTTTCTCCCATTTAACAGGTATATCAAAGCAGGGTATTTTGGAGTAGGGGCAACTAAATTAAGCGACATTTCGAAAGATGAAATGATAAGGTCGATAGATTATGAATTTAACTTAATGCTTCCAAATGGAATATCATATAATAGGTACGAAGAAGTTAAGAATCTTTTAAAAATAAACACATAACTATTTGTATATGAATTAAATAATTATTATATTTACACAATGGAAATAAAGAGATTAATATTAAAGAGAACGTACCGGATTGAATGGCTTCGGTGCATAACAGGCGTAGATTTAAGTAATCACTGCATGAAGTCATTCATTGGAATAAACATGAAAGAATTCAGAGGGTATAATAGAGAGTATTTCAATATCCCGATAAGGTCAGGCTATCAATATTATTACTTCTGTGCGGTTGATGAAAACTTTGTTTGGAAAAACAACATACATATCCCATTCAGAGAAAAGAAAGGCAGCGAGATAAAAATAAACAATGAGTTTGTGGATTGCCATATAATGGATGCGGAGTTGTTACCAATTTCAGATAAGTATATTGATTGGAGTTTGCCTCAATCAAAAGACCGGTATTTCAATACTTGTAGAAATTGGCAATTTGCTAATATGATTAAGAATTCATTTCCGTTACAAAGTAAATTATTTTAGCCATGGGGAAGAAAATGGGGCGTCCGAGCCTTTATAGAGGCGATGAGACTGATAGGCAGATTTATAAACTATGTTTGCTTGGCGCAACAGATAGCGAGATAGCTGATTTTATTGGAATTCAGGAAAGTACGCTAAACAATTGGAAAAAGATGTATCCTTCGTTTATGGAGTCCCTTAAAAAAGGGAAAAGCGTTGCGGATGGAAATGTCGCTTCAAAACTATATATTAGGGCGATAGGATACGAATTTGACGAGACAACCATTGAGCAATGCCCGGCAAGAAAAACGACTAAACATAAAACCACTACTAAGCATATTCCAGCATCAGAAACGGCTGCTATATTTTGGCTAAAAAACAGACGCCCTGACTTGTGGAGAGACAGGAGAGAAATAACCGGCAAAGATGGCGGGGATTTGATAAAGACAGCTGAATTAGATATTTCAAAATTCACGGATGAAGAAAGGAAGATATTGAAAAAAATAGGCGAAATGAGCTTTAATGACAAAGAGTGAAAAATATATTAAACTTGGTAGGGCTGTTCTTGCGGATGAATGCAAGAACAGTTTTTACACGTTTGTCAAAACGTTTTGGGATGTGATAAACGCGGAAGCATTCAAAGATAATTGGCATATAGGATTTTTGTGTGAAGAATTACAGGAACTGTCAGATTGCATCATAAACAGAACGCCTAAGCCGTATGACTTAATTATAAATATTTCTCCGGGTACTACTAAAAGCACAATTGTAACCATTATGTTTCATCCTTGGCTTTGGAGCATCGACCCAACGATACGCGTGATTACCAACTCATATTCGAGCGACCTTTCTATTGAACACTCTACTAAATCCAAAGATATTGTCATTTCCGACAAATACAGTGAATTATTCCCTGATGTAGAGATAAGGAGAGATAAGAGTGGAAAACAGCATTATGAAAATACTTTATCGGGCTTTAGGTTTGCAACATCCACAGGCTCATCGGTTACAGGATACCACGCTCATGTAATAATCAATGACGACCCGCAAAATCCAAAACAAGCAGGTTCAGAATTATTGCGACTTCAATCAATAGAGCATCTTAAAACACTATCATCGCGTAAAGTAGAAAAGGAAAACACACCAACGATAACAATTATGCAGCGTTTGCACGAGTTGGATGTCACCGGTCATTTGTTGTCGTTAAATTCCGAAAACATTCGGCATATATGTTTACCCGCAAAACTCTCCCCGAAGGTAAAGCCCACATCGGTAAGGTCTAAATATATAAATGGGTTCATGGATCCAGTAAGACTATCGGAATCTGTATTAAAAGAGGCTCTAATTGAATTAGGCTCTTTGGATTACTCTGGTCAATACGACCAAGACCCAATTGTAGCTGGCGGGTACATCGTGAAAGAGGATTGGTTTGGCGAAGTAAGTGTATCAGATTTCGAGTATCTGTACCAAAAAAATAATAAGCCGCCAATTTACTTTTTTGTAGATACAGCCTATACGGAAAAGCAAGAAAATGACCCGACTGGAATTATCGCGGCCGTTGAGTTAGAGAACAATCTTTACATTAAATCGGGAATAAAAGTAAAAAAAGAATTTCCCGATTTGGTTAAATTTTTACCTCAATGGGTTTTATCAAATGGGTACGATTGGAGAAGCAGTATCAGGATTGAGCCGAAAGCGAGCGGACTATCAGTTATACAGCAATTAAAAAGGCAAACAAAACTTAATGTAACTGAAACAAAAACGCCGACAGATAGTAAGGAAACTCGACTTCGCTCTAATAGTAGTATAGTTGAATCAGGCAGGGTTTACCTCGTAGATGGCTCATGGAACGAAGAATTCATATCAGAAGTATGTGGTTTTCCATCAAAGGCACATGACGAGTATGTTGATTTGCTAAACTATGCTATCGATTACTTCATAAATGATAAAACCAAACCTATTAATAAACAACAATTATTAGACGATTTCAGATGATACAAGAAATTTTCAAAGACAAAACAACAGGAGAGATCATTGATTTCCTGAAAAAGAAAACAGTGATTGTCCCGGAATGGGAAAAGCTTAAAGCAGAGTACGATTCAACAGAACACGAAATAATGACCGACAGGGTAAGTCGAAAAGACAGGAAAGGGGTAAAGGCTGCAAGGATCACCTATGGCGTGCAGAAGCTGGCCACAAGGCGAATGACGCAGATGGCGTTCACTATTCCTGCGAAAAGAACCTACAGGCATAACAATGAGTCTGAAAAGATTGAGCAGGCGAGAGCACTCGAAAAGCTTTACCAGAAAGTCAGAATCGACGCATTGAACAAAAAGCGATTCAAAGCTTATTTTGCTGCATGTGAAATCGCAACGATCTGGTATGTGGTGGAAAAACAAAACAAAGATTACGGTTTTGATTCAAAATTCAAACTGAGATCAGTCACATATTCCCCCATGGATGAGCGTTTCTCGAAAATGGAGCAGGCAAAGGTCTATCCATTATTTGACGATTACGGTGATATGATTGCTCTGAGCATCGAGTATAAAGTAAATGTAGATCAAAAAGTTATCACCTACTTTGAAACATATACTGCAGAAAAGAAGTATGTATGGAAAAGAGATTCTGGTGATTGGGAGGTAGTTAAAGGTCCGGCAAGCATTGCAATCGGAAAGATACCTGGAGCTTATATCAATCGCCCGGAGCCTATTTGGGAGGACCAGACGAATAATGGAAAGGAGATAGAATACACCTTGTCGAGACAAAGCGATATACTGAGAAGAAATACAGCACCGGTGATGAAAGTAACCGGAAAGCTTGTGGATTCAAGCAGTAAGCCGGAAGGTGATGTATCAAGAGAGGTTTATCAGTTTGAGGGTGATGGTAATGTGGATTATGTAAAACCCCCTATTGATCATGAAGCTGTAGAATCATTTATTAAGACCATGAAGGATAATATTTCCGAAGAATTACAGCTACCTTCACTTGCATTGAAGGATATAACAGGGGCCGGCTTGACGGAAGAGTCAAGGAAACAGTTATTGGTCGATGCACACTTGAAAGTAGGAGAGGAAGAAGGCGATATCATTGAATTTCTGAGCCGGGAATGCAACGTCCTGAAATCATTCTTGGGGTTGATGAATGCAAAGTGGAAAGATTCTATCAACGATCTTGAAGTAGAGCATGAGATCATCCCGTTTGTGATGAATAACGACAGCGCAGAAATTGAGAACCTTTCAAAAGCAACCGGAGGCAAGGCAATCATGAGCCAGCGTGTCGCCATCCAGAGAGCCGGATATGTAAGCGAGGAAGAAATCGATGCAGAGATCAAAAGGATTCAGGATGAAGAGTCGATGAGTGCGAATGTCGATCTATTTCAACCGACAGTTTGATAAAAAAGGTCGCTAATGGATATCAAATGGTAAGTAAAAAAGACTTGAAATGAGAGTGCATCAGTGAGCAGGTGAAACAATTTGTCAGATTATGTCAGTCAAAACAGATAACGAACATTATGCAAGGACTGAGAGATATGCGAAAGAAGTGCAGAATCTCTATTTCCAGATAGCGGACCATGTTGCCAGGATTTCGTCAACTCAGGCATTCAAGGCTGGCATTTTCACGTTCAAGGATTATCCTGTTTTGAACCGCATGATTGACAAACTGATTGATAGTCTGCGTAAATCAATGCTTGTGGTTATCAAATCCGGAATATCAAATGAATGGGACAATGCTAACGAGAACAATGATGCTCTTGTCAAGTATTTGAGTAGTAAAATCAATCTACCTGAAAAGAAATACCAGACGAGAAACCTTAAGGCGCTCGAAGCATTCCAGGGCAGGAAAATCAATGGCCTTGGGTTATCTGAACGAGTATGGAATTACGCTACTCAATATAAGACCGAATTAGAGCAAGCGTTGGACGTAGGAATCGCAGATGGTAGAAGTGCATCGCAATTGTCCAGAGATATCAGAGAGTACCTGAGAGAGCCTGAAAAACTGTTTAGACGTGTTCGAGATAAGAACGGTATTCTGAAACCATCCAAAAACGCTTTGAAGTACAATCCAGGAGGCGGCGTGTATCGAAGTTCATACAAAAACGCCATGCGTTTGACAAGGACTGAGATCAACCAGTCGTACAGGGAAGCGGACTATCTCCGTTGGCAGCAGATGGATTTCGTTGTGGGAATTGAAGTGAGACGATCAAATAGAGAGTACGCGTGTGATGTTTGCGAAAGTCTCAAAGGCAAATACCCGAAAACATTCAAGTTCACGCAGTGGCACCCGCAATGTAGATGCCACGCAATTAGCATTTTAGCAACTGAAAAGGAGCTTTTGGAAAGCATTGAAAACGACAAAGAGGTTCAATCAAAGAATGAGATCAAAGAGGTTCCAGATAACTTTAAAAACTGGATGAAAGAAAACGAAGATAGGGTTGTTCGAGCAAAAACACTTCCTTTCTTCATCCAGAATAATTTACAATTTGTCGATAGCAACACAATCAAAGAGCGAAGCATTCTTGAATTGATGGAAAAGTCTAAAAGTGCGGAAACATCTGTCAGTTCCTTGTCGAATTCAATAGCTGAAAAGTTCGGGGGCTATTCAACACCGGTTAATTTCAAGTCGTACGATTCAATTAAAAGAAAGGCTAACAGCGATTATAATGGAAACGTCAATAAGATTCAGGATAGCGTAAGAACAACGATTATTTTACCTGAAAAAAACATCGAGAAATGTTTGGAATATATCCAAAAAAACAATAACTTTATACGTGTAAAAATACAGACTCCAGACAAATTTATGGGATATAGCGGAACGATAGCTAATGTTAAAACTGACATTGGTGTTATCGGTGAAATTCAGGTAAATACTGCAAAGATGATCTATGCAAAGGAATTACCCGAAGTGGCTAAAAAAATCATTGGCGAGAAAGCTTGGAACGACATAAGAAGACAAACAGGATTGCAGGGTGGTTTAGGTCATAAGTATTACGAAGAGTATCGAAGACTTAACAAGAATATCCCAGAGCAAGCAAAAAGGATGATCGAATTAGATAAATTATCAAACGAATATTATAAACATTTCAGATGAGTAACTTAAATTACATTCTTGAAAACCTTGAAAAGAGGAATGAGATTTACATAATGGATGATCTTGAAGATATCGCAGTCAGATACTCTCCGGTGGAAGAGGGTTACAAGAATTACGCCAAATTCAAAGGAGAGAAAGAATACGAAATATCAAGCACATCAAATGTAGTAGCCAGAGCAGATATGGGCGGTACAATCATGACTAAAGAGCAATACGATAAATATTAAGCACTGCGGACAAGGCTATTTGCGCATGAAACAAGGCGGTGGGATGCGAGTGGCAGACCAGCTTTATTAAGACGGATAACAACCGTCTTTTTTTATGCATATAACTGTGTGATATATAGTTAAACATTCTTAAAAACATGGTTTTCATGAAAAATAATTGCTTTAAAAGGTCGCTATTAACTTCCTTTTATGTATCTTTATAGTATCAAAATAACAACAATAGTAACTAACAATTAAAAAAATTAAAAATCATGAAAAGAGTAGCATTAACAGACGGAAGCGGAAGATGGTTCGATGCCGATAAGGCAGAAATGTATGAAGAAAAAACATTCTGGAACGGTAGCAATCACATTAGCAAGGCAACTGGTAGCCAGTGGAACCATGAGAAAATCTATATTACAGCTGGTGGTAAATTCATTATGTACTCGTGGTCAGACTATCAGGGATCACGTGATACTGTAGAGGAGATTTCTGATAATTATGCGGCTGCATGGTTTGCAAGGCAGGAATTTGATGATGATGATATTCCAGAAGTATTTCAATCTGGGGTTTTGGATTTGGAGATTAAATAACAAATGGCTCCGGAGATGTGGATGACATGTCTCTGGGGCTGACGATTAATAACATAATATTATGAATATGAAAACAATTTTGATTACTAAGAAAAATACTTATATTGTTTATGAGACTGTTCAAGATTCATAGGCGGGTTAGGGTTTGCGAGGCTGTTCCATTCATCTATGATTTTGCCAGAAGATCACGAAAAAGCGATAACTACAAAAGGACATACCGTTGCATGGCGAAGCACCTTAAAGGTTTTGAAGATTCTCGTGGGTTAAAACTAATGTCCAACTCTTTTTCGGAAAGCATGGCAGAGGATTTTGTTTCCTATCTTACTGAAAAAGGACTTGCACTTAATACCGTATCTGGGTATTTTGACAAGGTATGCTACATGTTCAGGAGGATGGGAAGGAGTGGTTTTGATGTTGATCATTCTTTCGAGTGTATCAGTGTGGATATGGAAGAGGTTATGAGTGTGTACATAACCTCGGATGAAATAGAAAATATATACATGATGAAAGTAACCAAGTCGCAGGAGATAATTCGTGACAGGTTTGTAGCTAATTGCCTGACAGGAATGAGATACAGTGACTTCTCAAAACTTACTCCATCTAACATACAGGGTGGGATGATCGTTAGGAAAACCCAAAAGACTGGAGAGCAAGTTATGGTTCCGATGCATCGAATTGTGAGAGAAATTATAAAAAAGTATGATGGTTTTCCACCATACATTAACTCGTCTCAGAACTATAATAAGTCGATAAAGAGGATATGCAGAAAGGCTGGGTTAACTGATAGGGTAATGATTGAGCGTACAAAAGGAGGCAAGGTTATCCGAAAAACATTCAAAAGGTACGAACTTGTGACAAGCCACACAGCAAGGAGGTCGTTTGCAACAAATGCATATATCGCAGGAATACCAACAGCAAGAATAATGCTAATAACAGGACACACTACCGAACAATCTTTTTTCAAATACATACGCATAGGGAAAAAAGAGAATGCAAAAACGTTGGCCGAACATCCATTTTTTCAATAAAACAGATATCCAAAATAAATACTTAATGACAGCAACACTACTAATTCCATATTTGGACTACACTCGTATTGAGTTAATAGAAAAAACAGGATGCCGATGGCTTGTTAGAATACTCGGCTCAGGCAAAGAAATCGAAGTTTACGAAGATGAATTTGAGTTAGATTGATAAATTTGTCAATAACTTTTATATAGAAAGGTCGCCGATAGCGATCTTTTTTGTTTATATTTGCACCGAGCTTGTGACACAGCTTTGGAGTTTGTGATGAACAGGCTCCAAATCATTAAAACGTTTTATAATGAAAACAAAAGTGTTACAAACTCTGAAACCCAAAGTTGCGTCGTTGGGGTTTACAAAAGAGGAACTTGAAAGTGTCGTTGAAACCATATCCGGAACTTTACAAGAAGATGCAAGCGAAGAGCAGATAAACGCACAAGTTGATGCGGTTATACCTTACCTAAAACTTTCTCAATCGGCAGTTACACGGATTGTAAATGCGAAAAAGAAAGAAGAACCACCCAAAGCACCCAAAGCGTCCACCACTACAAAGGAAGCTGATGAGGGGGCAGAACCGGAAGACAAGTTTGAAAAATTATTGAAAGTAATCGAGGCTCAGAACGAGAAGATCGATGCACTGGTAAATAAGGATGTCAAGACTTCAAGGCGTGAAGTTTATGTATCGAAATTGAAGGACCTTCCTGAAGCTATACAGAAGTCAAAGTTAAAAGACTTTGATCGCATGAACTTCAAGGATCAGGATGACTTCGATTCATTCATTCAGGAAGCTGAAACAGATATCCCGGTAATCAAACAAGCTATCGCTGATAGCGAGCTTTCGGAAATGGAAAAGCCATTTTTGGGGAAGAAGAACCAGAACGACGAAGAAGCATTCATTGAAATGATGAAAAGCATGAATTCAAAAGAAGAAGAGAAATAAATTTTTAAATATCAAATTATGCATTACAAAGAAACAGCACAAGCTGGCAACAGCTATCTGCATATGTGGGATGTTGCGTCCGAGAAAGCTTTCGATGGAGGTTTTCTTTTGACAACCACATCATTCCCGGCAGGTACTGAGATCGTACCGAAAGGGACGTTTCTCAGAGGTGATCTTGTTAATCGTACCGCAGTTCCGGTTAAGACGGTCGTTCTCGCAGCAGCCGTACTTACAACTGACACTGCGGTAAAGATCGAGAAAGGTCACAACCTTATTGCAACTGACAAAATCGGGACCGCTACGGCTTCCGTTACTGTCGGCACCATCGATACATCTGATGATGATTACGATGCTATCACCATTGTAGCAGATGCACTTGGTGCACTTTCAGAAGGTGACATTTTGCAGTCGCATGACGCCAGTGGCGTTATCGTGCCTAACGGATTACTTCATCGAGACGTTGAAATCGATGATGAAACACATTGCTCTATTGTATTCAGGGCAGATGGTATTGTGTCAAGCAGACTTCCCCAGCCGGTTTCTACGGCTATCGAAACTGCATTGAAGGATTGTCAATTTTTAAACATCTAAGATATGCTGAACATATTAGATCAAATACAGAAACCGAAAGCGTTTGATGCGTTCATCAACGAGAACATGAAAACATCTACCTATAGGGTAGGGTGGGATCGTGAAATGGAGGTTGAATACGAGGCATCGAAGACATACGCAGCTGCTACCGCAGAATATGCCGCAGCAATGCTTGGAACGGTGATCAGCGAGGGTGCTGCAAGACCGAAACGAGACATGCCCTCTATTGGAGAATTGAGTGGTACCATTGCCCGAATGGGTGACGAATGGCAAATCCCCAACGACCGACTTGAGAGGTACTATTATATGCTTCGTCGCTTGCGTGACAAGGCAAAGAACCTCACAGAAACACAATTAAAGGCTCAGTACCAAAACTTGGTTCGCTACCTGTTCAACCCCTATGAGTTGGCAGCTATCGCTCCACATCGCAGAATTCTTGCCCAGTATTGGGAAGGTTTGTCAGATGGTCAGGTAACCGTTGCGAAAACCAACAATGCCGGTGGTATCGTTTGGTCTACTCCTTTGCTTAACGGAATCGTTAAGAAGTTACTTCCGAAAGGTAGCGTAGTGTGGAGTACGGCAACCCTTGGCACTATGGACGTACTTGCCACCTTGCAACTTCTCGAGGATATGGCAGACGCAGCCGGCAAAACCGTGCTGAAATTCCGTGTCAGCAAAGCTACTGCTGCTTTGATCAGCAATTCAAGTCAGTTGAAGAGCTTGATCGGTATGAACCTGGGTAGGCTAAAAGCAGACACTACTCCCATGCTTGCGATTGATACAGTCAATTCGTATCTGTCGGCTCTGCAAAGACCGACCATCGAGGTAATAGATGAAAAGGGTGTCCTTAACACAGGATCATCTGTAAATCTGTTCAAGGATGGAAGAGTTGTAGCACAGTGCGCTGACAAGGTTGCTGTCCTAAAGGTTTCCGATCCTCTTGAAACGATCGACCCGATTCCTAACAAGGTGTACACTTCTTATTTCGACAACCTGATTTCTCAATGGAGGAATGACAACGGTCGTTATGTGGCTTACGAAATGTTTGCCTATCCAGTATTCACTGGAAAGAATGACGTGTTTATCCTGGACGTTACAACCGCTTACACTTAATCGTTATCGGGAATGACCTATCTTGAAGCAATACGAGAAGA
>ENA-UOOK01002333-UOOK01002333.1-fermentation-metagenome-genome-assembly--contig:-NODE-2333-length-23594-cov-5.876333_pt1 | contig 23594 bp, 33 predicted proteins | sample MGYA00245777_ERZ724023 | MGnify/ENA primary metagenome ERZ724023 (study PRJEB28704, sample SAMN03018312) | fermentation metagenome | biome: anthropogenic terrestrial biome; feature: soil; material...
ATTGCCATCTTGGGTTCGAAGTTGTACGTTGGTACGTTTCCAATATTTGGAGAGTTTTGGAAGAAAATAATAGGACGCCATTTCACAGATGGATTCTTCAAGCCACCTTAAATGTGTTGGAACTTGCCCATGAATCATGTAGTGACATAATTCATGGGAAAATTGATAAGCTGCTCTAGCCCATTGTTTTGGTTTTGTATGAATAAAAATTAGGCCTTGATCTTTATATGTAACTGGGTTAGGTTCAGGACTCTTAGGTGAGATCGCGAGCGGATGTTTATCTATTTCAGGAAAATATCTGCTAAATAAATATACAATTGAATCCAGGGTGAAAATAAGGTTATCGTAGGATTCCTTTGAAACATCATCGGGAAGATCAAATGTAAAGGTTTTTATGTTTTTTAATGGTACTAACATATATAGTCCTCTTTCATATGTACTCGGCTCTGGAAAGCCTGTAAACACATTATGATAGAAGCTGAAGGAAATAGCAAGACAAAAAAGAAAGGAGTAAGCATGATCACAGTAAAAGTCCGAGAGGATGAAATCAGTGTGACCGGTCACGCAAACAGCGGTCCACCTGGTCACGATATCGTATGCGCCAGCGTTTCAACCTTGATACAGACACTGGTTGTATCTATTGAAGACCTGACAGAGGATAAACCCGATTATATTATCGGGAAGGGAACATTTAATTTGAAAACGAAGAATTTATCAACAGAATCAAAATTGTTGGTAGATTCTTTTTTTGTTGGAATTTGCGGGGTGGCTGGTACTGATCAGACAGCTGTCCAAATTATATAAACCCTTGTCCGAAACTGACATTAAACTACAGTGAATGCTCTGGGCACGATTGTGAATGGAGCGGGCACGGAAAGGATACTATGAGAAACAAATTTTATTTAGCGATGAACGAAACAAAGAAACCATTTGATTTGCAACTGTTTGCAGACGGAGACGGTACTGGGGCCAACAATGGTAATGGAGACGGATCTAATGCAGGAGAAGGCAATGCAGAAGGTAATAAAGAGGGAAACAAGCCAGCAACCTTTGATGAGTTTCTAAAAGGTGACGGTAATCAGGCTGAATTTGATCGCCGCGTACAGAAGGCTATTGATACAGCAGTGACCAATGCACAAGATAAGTGGCAGGCGCTGACAGATGATAAGCTTTCTGAAGCTGAAAAGCTTGCAAAAATGACAAAAGAGGAGAAAGCTGAATACCGGGCAAGTAAGCTTGAAAAAGAGCTCGAAAGCATGAAACGGCAGAACGCTCTTACAGAGATGTCCAAAACAGCCAGAAAGATGCTCTCTGAAGAAGAGATCAACATTCCGGACGAATTATTGACTCATCTTGTTACAGCAGACGCAAGCGGAACAAAGACCGCAGTTGATTCTTTCGTTAAGCTATTTAAGTCTTCTGTTCAAGCGGCAGTAAAAGATGCACTCAGAGGAAATGCGCCGAAAGGTGGAACAGGTAGCAATAGAGCGGTTACCAAAGACCAGATACTTGCGATCAAGGACAGAGCTGAAAGACAGCATATGATCGCGGAACATATGGATTTATTCCAATAATTATATTATAAGGAGGCATGAGAACATGCATAATAAAAGAAAATTTGACTTACAGCTGTTTGCAGCATTGCAAGGTCAGACAGGAACAGCGCAGATTACGACCAATGCAAGAGAGATTGATTTCGTAACTTCTTTTTCAAAAAATCTTGAGGCGCTGACCGATATCATGGGGATCAGCAGATTTGTCAAAAAGGCAAATGGTACTGCCCTGAATACAAAGACAGCAACCGGAACTTTGGAAAGCGGTGCAGTGGCTGAGGGTGATGAAATTCCGTTATCTCAGTTTAAGGTGGAGGAAAAGCCCATTGATACCATTACGCTTGAAAAATACCGCAAAGGTGTGACTGCAGAGGCTATCGCAGAACATGGCTATGATGTAGCGGTTGCCATGACCGATGAAGAGTTCAAAACCGAGCTTCAGGATATCGTGCTGAATCGTTTTTACGATTTCATGAAGACTGGAACACTTAAATCGACAGAAACTACTTTTCAGATGGGCGTTGCGATGTCTATCGGAAGAGTCAAGGACAAGTTCAAAAAGATCCACAGAACAGCTACTGGCGTTGCCGTATGGGTGAACACTCTTGATCTGTATAAGTATATCGGTGCGACCCCTATCACGATTCAGACCGCTTTTGGTATGGATTACGTAGAAAACTTCATGGGCGCTGATGTGATGTTTATTTCTTCCGAACTGGAGGAGGGACAGATTATTGCAACACCGATTAACAACATGATCGGTTACTTTGTGGATCCGGGCGATTCCGAATTTGCACAGGCAGGGCTGGCATACACTACTGACCCTGAAACTGGCCTGATCGGGTTCCATACGGAAGGAAATTACAGCCGTGCGCTGTCAGAGTCCTACGCGCTTATGGGTCTGAGATTGTTTGCAGAGTATCAGGACGCAATTGCAGTTATTACTGTATCTGCCGGCACTGGTGGATCGGGGGAATGACTTCGCCTATAGCCGGACAGGCGATACCCGGATACGCGATACTGTCAGAATGACCGGCTAATTTGAAGAAAGGAATGGTGAATAATGGCTGATGAAGCATATCCCAAAAGGGAATATGGAACATATGAGATAAATGAAAATCTTTCTTTGAAGGAGAACCTCGCCGCCGCAAAGGCGGCTGGAGCTCTTATTCTAAAGGCAGATCTCGACAGATACGAAGAATGGATCGCCAAGCTGGATGCAAGAAAGACCGCTTTGGAAGATATTACAAATTTACCTAACCCCGGAATTACATTCTTGAAAAAAGGTTCTTTGGGCGGTATGCGAGACTATATTCAGTCAGCAAGTGCATCAGACTTAACAGCACTTACAACTCGAGTTCAGGCGCTTGAAGATGCGGCGAAATAGGGCGGTGATTAAATGGCAGCACTTGATGATGTAAAAGTATTACTGGACATCACAGAGACTGATCAGGATAAGAAGCTGAGCCTGATCATTGATAATGCTGAAAAACAGATTCTTGCTTATTTGCCAGCCGGAATTGAAGAAGTGCCAGAGGCTCTGCAGTATATCGTGACTGAACTTGCGATTGTACGGTTTAACCGGATCGGCAACGAAGGTATGTCCAGCTACAGCCAGGAGGGCGAGAGCATCACATACGGGGATGATATTGCCCCGTATCTCTCTGCTATACAGGCATGGTGTGAAGAACAGGAGAACAATAATCGAGGGGTGGTGCGTTTTATATGAGATATGATACCCCTATTTTCTTTGTTAAAGAGGCTGAAAAACATTATGATCCGGAAGCAGGAGAATGGATTCAGGGGGAGCCAGTACGAACAAAGAAATATGCGAATGTAACACACATGGGTGCAGACCGACAGCAGGCCGTATTTGGTGATGTGAAAGCCAATCGGCTTGTTGTACGTTTACAGCGTGTTTATAGCGAATCTTATGACCTTATCGAAATAGGCGGAAAAGCTTATCATACGGACACTGAGAGGCTTCCCAGTGATACACAGAGCTTGGTGGTGATACAGAACAATGGCTGAGTTAAAGATTGAAGGCGTTGATGAACTCATGAAAGCCCTGAAAAAGAATGTAAAGCTTGACGATGTAAAGAGGGTTGTAAAGCAAAACGGGTCTGAACTGCAGAACGCTGCTGAGCGTGTTGTACCAGTAGACACTGGTACTTTGAAACGCAGCATCGGTCTTGAAATTAAGGACAGTGGATTGACTGCAGAGGTTGAGCCAACCGCTGAATATGCGCCGTATGTGGAATATGGGACCCGATACATGAGGGCTCAGCCTTATATACGCCCGTCTCTGGAGAGGCAAGAAGGTCAGTTTAAGGCGGACATGAAGAAGCTGGTAAAGTAGGAGGGGTATATGGAAAAGACAGTAGAACAAGCCATACACGATAAGTTATGGCAGATTGTATCACCTTTGGCCGCAGAGCATGTATATGAAAGCCGTCCTATGACGGAAGTCATATATCCTTTTGCGGATTTTGAAGACTTTCTTTCCAGCTACGTAGGTACAAAGAATGGAACGCTTGCACGGATTGCGGTTGATCTAAACCTCTGGGAATCCGAGGACAAGCGGAAGCACGTCTCCGATGCAGGAGAAGCTCTTTTCAGGCAGGCAATGCAGCTGACAGATGTATTTGGGTATCAAATATCCATGAGAGTAAGTGATTCCACAATCAGAGTAATACAAGACAGAACCGTGACACCTCCGATCTGGCGATGCATGGTTCATTTAGAATTTGACGTATAGGAGGTAAAAATATGTCAGTTATACAAGGCAAACGAATTGTATATTTATATCGCCTTTTGGATGAGGCGAAGACGAATGATGCGACAGCAATTGCATTCACAACAGAAAACAGTACGTCCATTTCGAGTGATTCGGACACGGTTTCCACGAAGAGTGGAAGCATCAGGGTTCCGAAAGATCCTGAGACAGAAATTAAGGCAACGGCGATTTTTGCCAGCGAGAATGATGAGATTGCTAAAAAGATAAAAGCAGCGGTATTAAATGGCGATATGTTGGAGATCTGGGAGGCAAACCTTGATGATCCCGGCGATGACACAAATGAAGGCAAGTTCGCTGCTACGTACTATCATGGATATGCCACCAGCTATGAGCTGACCTCAAATAGTGAGGATCATGCAGAGGTTGCACTTGAGTTTGCCATTGACGGTAAAGGTGTTGATGGCTATGCGACTGTAAGTGATGAACAGCAGGCTATCGCTGACCTGGTATTTAAGGATACAAAAAAAGACACGTCGGGGGAATAACATCCCTTGGCACGTCAGCCATAGTAGGTCAAGGGATCGTTGATATGGCGATAATAAGTGAGTAGATGGAGGAAAAAATAGATGCAGGAATTAACAATTAACGGTCAGGTATATCAATTCAACTTTGGGATGGGCTTTCTTCGGGATATGAACGCGAAAGTTTCTATTACAGACAGCGACGCACCTGGTGTAAGGCGAAATGTTGGGGCGCGCTATAACATAGCGAGAATTATTGATGGTGATGTGGAAGCTTTGGAGGATGTACTTGATACAGCAAACAAAGGGCAGAACCCTCGTCTGACAAAAGCGGCGATTGATGCCTTTATTGATGATGAAAACACCAATATTGATGAGGTGTTTGATGAGGTTATGGGTTTTTTAAAGACAGCAAACTCTACCAGAAAAGTGACAAACCAGATTCTGGAAGCGGTGGAGAATCAAAAAGCAAGAGCAAACCAGTAAGCATTGAAGAAATGTACCATGAGATAGCTATTAATTGCTTTCGCTATTTCGGATTTAAGAGACTATCGGAGGTGGATCAGCTTACGATACCTGAATATGAGCTGCTGATTGAAGCACATAACCTGCAAATGGTGGATGAAGAATATAGACGCCATGAGCAGGCTTTTTTAAATTATCAGGTTCAGGCACAAAAGCCTTCCGGAAGAAATAAGACCAGGCCGGTTTATAACACTTTTAATAAATTCTTTGACTATGAAAAAGCGATTGCCAGCGTGAAAAAGAAGAAGTCAGATAAGCCACAGGAGAGGTTCAAAGGTATCGGAAAATTGTTAAGGAAAGGAGGGAAAATGAATGGGTGATTTTTCTGTAAGAGCAGTACTTTCTGCGGTGGATCATGGATTTTCGTCTACTCTAAAAACCGCAATGGGATCTGCAAATAGTTTGAAGACCACTCTTACAGGCGGCCTTGGATTCGGTATCATGGCTGGCATCGGACACAAGGCCTTTTCTATGGTGTCCAGCGGCCTTACAGGACTTACCAAGGAAACGATAGGAACCTCCGATTCTATGCAGAAACTGCAGACAGCAATGCGGTTCGGCGGTACGCCAGAAGCAGAAATACAGAGGATTGCCGGTGCTACAGGTTCTCTAAAAACCTATGCTGATGATACCGTGTTCTCTCTTAACGATGTTCTGAGTACATTCGGAGCACTTTCAGCGAATGGAATTAAGGACGCTGATAAAATGACCGAGGCTGTTGGCAACGCAGTTGCTGTATTCGGCGGCGGTGCGCAAGAATTTAGCGCTGTTGGATTGGCATATAGCCAGGCAATGGCTGCTGGTGCCCTCCATGCTCAGGACTGGAATCAGATCTTAAATGCCAGCCCACAGTTAGCCGGTGGATTAAGAAAAGAGTTGTCAAAGCTCAATCCCGTTATCGGTAAAGATTTTAAAGGCGCAATGGAAGACGGCGAGATCACAGCAGAGCTCTTGGGACAGGCCATGAATAACATCGGTATGACCGACATGGCTAAAGACGCGGCTACATCCGTAACAACTTTTGAAGGTGCTATGGGGAACATGGAAGCAACAGCGTCCAGCGGTATACAGAAGCTGTATGATTCCTTTGCGAAAACAAAAGTGATTGATGCTATCAATGGGATGAATGACAAGATTGGATCCGCATTCGACTGGATGGCGGAGAAGATCCCTGGTGTACTGGATAAAATATCTCCATACTGGGACGTTATCAAAGAAGATGCTGGCCAGGTTAAAGAAGCATTCGGTGAAGCAGTCAGCGCTATTGGCGATAGCTTAAGTGAACTCACAGGATCGTTCGGATCCACAGAAAGCGTAAGTAACTTTTCAGATATCATGGGAACTGCTACGGACGCCATTAAAAAGTTTGCCAGTTTTCTGACAGAACATTCCGATCAGATTGCAGACCTTATTACGAAGTTGCCCCAACTGCTTCTTGCATATAAAGGATTTAAAATAGTAAGCGCAGTAGCTCCGGCACTGGGGCTTTTCTCAAAGGGTATTATGGGACTTGCGGGAAAAGGTGTAGGGGCGATTGCGGGGAAGTTAACAGGTGTATCCACAGCCACACAGACAGTCGGAAGTGCAAGTGCATCAAGCTCAGGCAGTCTTTTACAGATGTCTGTAGCGTTTATTGCTCTTGGAGCAGGAATAGCGCTTGCCAGTTTGGGGCTGGCATTGATTGTAAATTCTGCAATTCAAATGGCTCAGGCTGGTCCGATGGCCGCAGTGGCCGTGGCTGGCCTTGTGGGTGTTATAGCGTTGCTCGCAGTGGGAGCTGCGGCTTTAGGCCCAGCACTTACCGCCGGTGCAGTCGGCTTTGTTGCCTTCGGTGCGGCAATTGCACTGGTCGGTGTTGGTGCTCTTGCGGCAAGTGCAGCATTGTCAATCGTTGCTGGCGTATTGCCTACAATTGCTCAATATGGGTTGCAGGGTGCTGTAGCGATTGCGGGTCTTGGAGCGGGAATGCTTGCATTTTCTGCAGGTGCTGCAGCTGCCGGTGTGGCCAGCGCTGTACTTGGTGCAGGACTTGCGGTTGTAGCTGTTGGACTTGGACTTGTTTCCGGTGTGGTTATGATCGCAGCGGCAGGAGTTCTTGCACTTGGAGCAGGCGCAGTTGTGCTTGGGGCAGGACTTACAGTCGCGGGAGCGGCATTAACAGTTGTCGGCGCTGCCCTTCCCCCGGTTGGATCCGGTGCCATAGCAGCCACAGCGGGACTTGCTGGAATGCTTGCAATTACTGCCGGACTTGCGGCAGGTTTGCTTGTGTTGAATGCTCCATTACTGCTATTAGGACCAACATTTTTAGTTGCTACAGCTGGAGCATTAGCTTTTGGTCTTGCAATGACAGGATCAGCTGCCGGATGTACTTTAATGGCCGCAGCACTGAAACTGGTAAATTCAAGTATGAAATCTATTTCAAGCAATGCAAAGTCTGCACAGAAATCAATCAGTAGCATGAAGAGCTCAGTCAGCATTGTTGGGGATGGTCTGGATGCTTTGGGAAACAAAGCAAAGGATGCCGTAAAGAAATTCACGAGCGCATTTTCATCTGGCTCAAGCAGTGCACAAACAGCTGGTAGAAAAATGGCTGACGGTGTGAAAAACGGTGTTCAATCAGGATTACAACCTGTGCCCGGTGTTGCGACTAAGAGTATGAACGGTTTTAACTCCGCTCTTTCATCTGGTGGATCGAGGGCGGTCTCAACAATGAGGAGTACTGCAAATCAAATTGTTTCAGCCGCTAACTCGGCGACCGGAAGAATGCGAGGTGTTGGAGCCAATATCGGAGCAGGGCTTGCAAACGGTATGGCATCAAGTTTGGGGCATATAAGATCAATCGCCTCTCAAATGGCTGCAGCCGCCGAACAAGCGGTCAGAGCTAAAGCACAGATCCACAGCCCATCAAGAGTATTTAAAAAACTTGGTGCATTTGTTGGAGAAGGTTTCGCTGACGGCATTGAGTCCATGAGTGATACAGTTCAACGAGTAAGTGATCGCATGGTACAAATACCTGATGTGCCTGAACTTGCCGGAGCAGGTGGTGGGACGTTTTCCATGAATCGCACTTTGAGTGCTGAATACGAGTATAGTCCTGTGATCTATGTAAATGCAGAAGTAACAAGTGTGATGGATGGTAGAGAAGTAGGCTATGGATCCGCGCAGTATGTGCAGGAAAAGAACAAGAAAACTGAGAAATTTAAAAACAGATTACAAGGGAATCAGTAGGGAGGGAATATGAGATTTATTGATACAATTGAACATGGCAGTAATGAAGAGTCTCTCCCTGCAGAGGCTCTTTCGATTAATAGTGTATATATCGAGAATGTTATTGATGGCTACCGCACGCTGACAGTTTCAGGGCGAGAAACCCACAGTATGGACTATGATGAGAAACGGATCGGCGATCATACTTATATGCAGAACTACTATCAGGACAGCCGGATTATTGAAGTAGAGTATCAATTGCTTGCAGATAGCCCGGAAGAATTGATGCAGAAATATAACGTTCTGAACGGTCTTCTGAATTTTAAGGAAGCAAAGTTGATTTTTGCTGACGAATCTGACAAGTATTATATAGGAAGCAAGGCAGAATCTGAAGCTCCCCCAAAGGGAAGATTGAACGTAACATCCACATTCACAATCTATTGTCCTGATCCGCATAAGTATGCAGTTGATGAAAAAGAATTCCAAGCAAGTATAAATTCAGAGGGCGTACTCGAATCAATTATTAATAATGAAGGAACTGCGGAAGTTCCAATTGATTACACAATTAAAAATAACCATGACAACGGATTTTTGGGCGTGGTAACTGAAGATGCAGTGCTGCAGATGGGGAGAATTTCGGAGGTTGACGAGGTGCCTTATCAGCAGTCAGAAAACCTGATAAACACCAACGATTTTAGTGATTGGACGAGGGATACAAGCACGCATCCAGAGAACTCCGCAAAAAAGACGAATGGAAAGTTACAGATGAAGCCTTACAGCGGGCAGAACATACTACAATTGGTTGATCGTGGTGGTACTGTGGGAGTTAATGGTGGAATGATATCGAAAGAAATACCGCCAGATTCCGAGGGCATCGCAGGTGCTAAGAATTTTTGGTGTTATTTTAATGCCTGGTTTGAAACCGGGGCTGTCAAGCAAGTATCCACAATGTCGATAAACTTTTTAGATGAAAACAATGAACTAATATTTTGTTACATGATCGAAAAAAATAACTTGAATAGCAATCGAGCCCACGTGATGCTCAGGGGTGGAGGGAGTCAGCAACACAAATATTTTGATGAATATTTTGAGCCAAGTATGGCCGCTTATGGCAAAAACATGTTCGATTGGCAACGAGGCCATGCCGATGTTGTTAAAATGGGATCCACTCTTGGAGGATACTATTATGGCACACGCTACAGCGTAGACGTACCTGATTTGGCCGATAAGGTGTGTACAAAGATACAGCTATATATCGGAGGCTATGATACATTACCAATGGTTACGGGATCTGCATTTCGGTCATTGGTATTTCAGAAACACAATGTGGATAAATTAGATGATGTTCCAAATAGGTATCCACAAGACAGTACAGTCGAAATAGACGGACACGAGGGCAAGATTTATACCGATGGTATTTTACGGCCAGATGATGAAATAAGAGGATCCATATATCCGTTAGCTAAGCCGGGGAAAACCAAGGTGCAGTTTTATTACTCCGATTTTGCGGATCCAAAACCGGATATTACAGCAAAAATAAGAGAGGGGTGGCTATAATGCAAAACGTAAGATTGGCAGTATTGGATCATTTTGAGCATGTTTTAACTTTTTTTGATAACTCCATCCCTGATGCTACCCATTACGATGAGGCAATACTTCACACCTATCTTCAGGGATCTGCATACACCCTAGATGTTAAGGCGTCCAGTCAGGATACGGATAGTCAGTATCTAGTCGAGGGCAATAAGATCGCATTTGTATATAAGTCTAAGGATTATATGTGCAATATTATCAACGTATCTAAGGACGAAAGGGACATAGAGATATCGTGCTTCGGCCTGATTCTTGAGATGACAAATGAGACCAGAGAACCATATACAGCACCAAAAGCAATGAGTTTCAGCGAGTATCTGAAGGAATTTGACCCAGAAGGGACATTGACGCTGGGTATCAATGAGGTAAGCAATAAATCTATGGTGCTGAGTTGGGAAGGAAGCCAGACAGTACTGGCAAGACTGTATTCTATCGCTAACAGTTTTGAATCTGAATTAGAGTTTGTTACCAATTTAAATAATAATTACTCACTTGACAAGATAACATTGAATGTTTACAGGGAACACAGTGATCAATATCAGGGACTGGGGGAACGAAAAACCGGACAAATATTGCGATGGGGCAAAGAGATAGAGACCATAAGGAAGGAATCGGATATTACGGACTTTTTCTCCGCGATCAGACCTCGTGGCCGTGACGGACTGGACTTAGCAGGTTACGAAAGAACGGAGTATGATGAAAACGGAAACCTACTATATTATACAGCAGGCAATCTGATCTTTGCTCCACAGGCCAGAGACCGATTTCCAAGTAACTCTAATAGGACTCAGGACCGTTATGCCAGCTATGACTGGGAATACGATACAGACAGTCAGGCAACGTTGTATGGTCAGGCACTTGCTCAGCTTAAAAAATATAGTGTGCCTCAAGTAACCTACGAAATCAAAGGTTATTTCGATGCCAGCATCGGTGATACCTTTTCGATCGAAGACGACGGATACACGCCTATGTTAATCCTAGAGGCTCGAGTGTCGGAGCAGGAAGAATATTTCGTCGATGAAACGCAAAATAAGACCACTTTTAGTAATGTGGTTGAGCTTCAGAGCGAGATTGATCCTTCGCTATTGGCTGCCATGCGGGATATGATGGAACGCAATAAGGTGTTTCTGTGCTCCATTTCTTCGGATAATGGGACACAGTTTCACAATGGCGCTGGATCCACCACATTAACTGCGCAGGTCCGTGATGGGCGGTTAGATGCATCGGAAAAATTCACTTATCAGTGGTTTCGCAATGGTAGTTTAATAGGTAATGATCGCAGCATAACAGTAACCGCTGCACTCGCAACGCCTAAAGCCGTATACAGATTTGCAGTGTTTAACAGTAGCAACGAGCAGATCGGAGAGGCTGAGGCCACATTGGTGAATGTCGATGACGGTCAGGACGGCGATGTAGGGCCAGAAGGACCCGAAGGGCCAGCCGGCATAGATGGACAGACAACATATCTACATATCGCCTATGCGAACAGCGCAGATGGTAAAACTAACTTCAGTATCACTGACAGCACAGACAGATATTACATGGGACAATATACCGATCTTATCCAGGGTGCTAGCCAAGATCCGACGAAATATAAGTGGGCTAAGTTTAGAGGTGCAGACGGGCAAAACGGAGTATCTGGAGATAACGCTCTTACGGGTAATTTAACGCTTAGTCCGATTGTATTACCTGCAAACTCGGATGGTAGTGTAAGCGATTACAGCGAAGCAGTAGGAGATTTTGAGGTATATAATGGAACCGAAAAAGTAATCTCTGATATTGCATACGGTGTTGTGTCCAGCAATAATGTAACTGTTACTATTAGCAGCGTGACGGGTGCGTACAGCATTACAGCAATGCCGGATACAGCGGACTATGGCACTGCGATATTACAAGCAATCTATAAAGATATTATTATACAGAGATCGTTAAGCGTCGTTAAAACGAAGCAAGGGCAGTCTGGCGTAATTGTTTCCGATACCGCTCCTACAGACCCAGAAGCAGGGCAGCTATGGCAAGATACAAGTACTGGTGGAAACGGGGTAATCAAAAAGTACAACGGGACAGCGTGGGAGATATGGTTGATACAAACCGAAAATCTCAACGTGCAAAACTTATCTGCCATATCATCTGTTATGGGCACGATTACCAATCCGTATCATACAGAAACTGAGTCAGAGTGGGGCGAGGAGGCTATGGACGGCCAAGTCTCCATTTATGGTGGCGGCATCAAAAACGAGTACACACGAGCCGGAGACGGATATAAGGGAGCATGGTGGTTGTATCCAGACAGATACACAACAATGCTTAAGGATGCGCAAAATAACATGAAAATGTACACGGAGCTGTCCTATGAAGGAATATCTTCCTTTGACGCCACTAAAGGTGAGATAGTATTCATTGGATTCGACGAATTATACCGACTCAAAAAGTTGAAACCTATATGGAAATTCTTCAATATGGGGTACCAAAAAAACAATTCCTCCACTGTAATTCGAGATGGGGATGTTGTATCCCTACAAGGGTATTGGAATTTTAGTGTTGCGGCGCCATTGAATAATACCTCTATGAATGAACGAATACCGGAAGGATTCCGACCGACACAGCAGACCGTGTTTTTAAGATTAGTCAGTAAGCAGAATACGAAGGTTATGGATATTAAGATAAGACCATCCGGCAACGACGAGGCAGGTGTTGTTATCGTGGAGAATCAGGTTAGTATTCCAGCGAATGAAGATTTTTGGATGAATGCGGCTTGGATAACTGCCGATCCATATCCGGAATAATGGAAGGAGGTGATGTTTAATGATTAGAATTACTGGAATATCGTTTGATTATGACACTGGAAGTTATGATGCAAAATCATATGGGATTACATTTGATGATTCAGACCCTGAAAAAAGTGATTATGTTAATGGGCGTTTTACTCTCGATAAATCTGAAATTGATATTGATGAGATTATCAAAAATGTACAGAAAAAAATAAGTTCTCTAGTCCAGTCCGAATAGGCTGGGCTATTTTAATGCTTAAAATTGGAGGTATAGAGATGTGACAGACATCCTAAAACAGTCTTACTTTATAGTTTTGCCCATTGTGCTGGGATATATTGTATGGCTGCTAAAACAGCAAAAGCGAGACAGAGATGCAAACTCTACGGGTACCATGCTCCTTTTAAGGGTGCAGCTCATCGAGTACCACGACAAGTACATGCAACTCGGGTACATACCCAGTTACGTGTATCAAAATTACTATGAAATGTATATTGCCTACCATGCTTTAGGCGGTAATGGTATGGCAACAAGGATGTGGCAGGAGATACAGACTCTACCTGTCAGGAAGGATGGAAAACATGAAGAATAGAAATCTGAAACAATGGTTACAAAAAGCAGGGATCCGAGCAATCAAGACAATGGCGCAGGCGGCAATCGCCGGCATTGGAGCGGCTGCAGCACTTGGGGAAGTAGACTGGCGGTATGTTGTGTCTGCATCGGTATTAGCCGGTGTATTGTCCTTACTGACCAGTACAGCAGGTATTCCTGAAGTACCCGAAAATACAGAAGAAACGGAGGAACCGCAGGATAAGGAGGAGACAATATAATGCAAATAAACAAACTGTTAACAAAGATAAACCTTAAACGAGCTGGGAACACCGGCAGAATCAAATACATTGTAATCCATTATGTGGGCGCTACAGGTGGAGCCAAAGCCAATTGTCAGTACTATGCAAGCCAGTATGTGGGAGCATCCGCACACTACTTTGTAGGATTTTCCGGAGAAGTGTGGCAGTCTGTAGAAGACAAGGACATCGCATGGCATTGCGGAGCCAAGCATTACAAGCATCCAGAGTGTCGCAATGCTAACTCTATCGGTATTGAGTTGTGCGTCCGCAATAAGGGCAGTAAAGCGGATACAAGTCGAGACTGGTACTTTGAGGATGCTACAGTCGCTGGGGCAGTCCAGCTGACTAAGGAACTAATGGCAAAATATAATATTCCTGCCGATCACGTTATTCGACACTATGATGTAACCGGCAAAATCTGCCCTAACCCATATGTCTATAACCACACAAAGCACACATGGCAGGATTTTAAGACGCAGATCAGCGGCGGATCATCGGCGCCAGTGCAGTCTTCGCCGGTAAAAAACTGGCACGCAACCGGTACTGCGACCTGCGGAGGTAACTCTGTCAATGTACGGCAGTCTCCGAATGGGTCCGTGTTGTTTCAGCTTAACAGAGGAAACCGGTTTGAAATCAACGGAGAGACCTCCGGATCATGGGCGAAAATAAAAGCAAACAATACAGTTGGATGGATGGCAACGCAGTATGTCGTGCTGGATCAGCCTAAAAAAGAACAGATAAAACCAAAGCCTGCAGGGAAGATTGTGCTTACAGCAGATGGTATCTGGGGATCCGATACCACCAAGAGATTGCAGCAGTACTTCGGTCTACCGATAGACGGTGTCATCAGCAACCAGCTTAACTCCTACAAGCATCTATGCCCTGGCATTGTATCCGCAGAGTGGTCCAATACTCCGAACGGTGGAAGCATGTTGGTTAGGAAAATGCAACAATGGTTAGGTGTTAAGAAAGACGGCTATATTGGATCAGGATTTAATTGTGCACTACAGCGTAAATTTGGGATGGCAGAAGATGGAGTGTTATCACATCCGAGTCAGTGTATTACAGCATTACAAATATGGATAAATGGCCATTAATAGACTGTATATTTGATTTTATAATTGGATATCTATTTTGTGTGTTGCATATTGTGAAAATATGTCATATACTTTAAAAAAATGGTAGGGAGAATACAAATGGATAAAAATGGGAAGGTAGTTTCTTTTATAAATATGAAGGGTGGGGTAGGTAAGACAACACTTTGTTTAGGCATGGGTGAATTTCTGGCTCATTCTAGAAATAAAAAAGTTTTATATATTGACCTTGATCCACAGTTCAATTTAACACAAAGTGTTATGAATGAATATGATTTAGAAGAAGAGTATATGGCAAACTACAGTAAAAGTAACACTGTTAAGAAGATCTTTGAGACTCCAACAATTATATCGGAAAAGCCAAAGTTACCAGAGATTAATGATGTTATATTGGATATGGATGATAATATTTCAATAATTGCGGGAACGATAAACCTTATTTATGAGGACAATAACAAAAGTAATTCAGCAAGTAAAAGAATTAAGAAGTTCATAGATGATAAATCCTTAAGAGATACATATGATTTTATTTTTATAGATTGTCCACCGACTATTTCATTGTTTACAGACTCAGCTTTAATTGCCTCTGATTATTATTTGATACCTGTAAAGGTGGATAGATATTCTATATTAGGGATAAAACTACTCAATCAGGTGGTTGAGAGATTAATGTTTGAAGAAATGCTAAATTTAAAGTGTCTAGGAATTGTATATACTGGAATTGAATCAAATCAAACTGATAAAACGAAGAAGATAATGAAGACACTTGAGGATAGTGAAATGGTGCGCTCAGTTGGGATTTTTAAGAGCTATACACATTTTGTCAGAGATTTGATGGTTGGGTTACAAGGAAATATTTCTTCAAAGTATATTGCATCTAAGCAAGATATGGAAGATGTATGCAATGAATTTGTGAGGAGGATTAATAATTGAATGATAAAATTTCAAATTTTGAGTTTGTTCATTACATTATAGAGAAACTTAGCGATAAGAGTACAGACAAAATACAATTTTTAGGTATTTTTTGTGAAATTATATATTCCAAAGAGATGTTTAAAAGGAACAAGTTTGTTTCTGAATTTTTGAGAAAATCGCTAGGGTTGTATTTGCCTGATTATGTGGTTAAATCTAGAACGCTAATGACAGCACGTGCAATAAAATTCATATACTTGCTCTCAGATTTGGAAATAGAGAGGGCTCATAAAACTACTATAGAAACATTAAACGGGTACATGAATGGTCATTCGAATAAAGTACCAGTTAAAGAAAATTCTAAAAAGAAGAGAGATGAAAATGACAAGCTAAAAGGATGGCTTAATGGATTATAATGATTAATACATATGATGATTTACAAGACTTGAAAAATGAAATAAAAAAATTCGTAGGGTTAGTAAAGAGCACAAATACAGAAATAGAAGATTGTCTTCTTAGATGTGTAACAAAGAGTATCCTTTTTTTAAAACAGATACAACAATGCGAAAACACTGGACATTATGGGAAATGCCTGATTAATGATTCCCTTTTTATGATTAGTTCATTAGCTGGGATGAGAAACAGAGAATTTTATATTAATTATCGTTCTATGATTGAGAACTATATAAGGTTTGTGCTCAAGTTAGATGATTCAGATGAAACAGGAGTAAGAAATCTATTTAATAAATTAAAAGAAGATTTTGCACAATATGGAAGTGAGATATTGATAGAATACATGGATGGAGAATATGGAAAATGCTGTGATTTTGTACATAGTAATGTCAAGTCGAAAGCAACTATTTACGAATACTATTCGGAAATAATAGACCACAGGAGACCATCTAAAAAAGAGATTCATTCTATGCTTACTACAATGATAACTTTTTTAAAAAAAGCTATTCGACTTTTACTCCTTAATAATCCTTCCTGGGTGGATGAATCATTTTATAAAGAGAGACAAAAGTTGAAATATTTAATTGGAGAAGATTTATACCAATTGTATTTAGAAAAATGTGACTAGTATAGCTACTAAGTTGAAAAAACAATTTAGAATTCCCTCCACCAAATTAGTATATGTAATTACCATCGGGTCCACCATACTGTAATAACCTATAAATTAATATCAAAAAATAAAAGACATTTCTTACGATCAAAAACAATCTTATCTACAATACTCCTGATAAAGTTCCCTTTTACTTCATAGGATGCTGTCGGGTTCTTTAATATTTCATAGACATTCTTTATTTCTTTCAGAGCTTCATCTCTGGGTACAGGCTTATCAACAGTTTTCTTCTTTATTGCTTCGATCTTGTCTTTGATTTCATCACGCTGCTTATTCAATCGTTCCTTATTCTCTTTATATTCCTCCAAGGAATCAATCTCATTCTCATAAGCATCTTTCACACGGGATTCTTTGGTATCAATTTTATCGAGCTCGTGTTTCAGGAAGGTCAGCTCATCGTTGTTTATTGTTGCTTTATCTGCTCTGCTCTTATATGTAAATTCCTTTCCATTTAGGATATCTTCAAAATACTGCAGCACCATTCTTTCCAGTTTTCGCTCTGAAATGTAGCAGGAACCATCATGATATCCTTTGGCGTATTTCCAACACTGAAAAAATGGAGTTTTTGCAGTGTTGTGACCCAGGGAAGCACCACAGGTTGAGCATTTCACGAGACCAGAAAGCCAATGCCTGCAAGTCGAAACATCATGGCTCTGTGTTTTCTTTCTGGCATCCATTAACTTTATCCGATTATTATATTGTTCTTTCGAGATAATTGTTTCATGATCCCCTTCGAATTCCACACCATTCCATGCTACTGTACCGGCATAAAATGGATTACGCAGAATACGTTCTATAGTCCTTCGCTCAAAGAGATTCCCCCGTTTGGTACGATACCCCATAGCGTTGCACCGCCTTGCAATCCCACTTGGATCCAGGTTTTTGTTGTCATAGGAGTCCATAACAAACTTTATGATTTCTATTTCATCTTTATTTATAATAAAAGGTTTTCCTTTCCCTACAGCTTGGTATCCTAAACTCGGGACTGATTGATATCCGTTTCGTAGAGCTTTTTCTTTCATGCCACGCAACACTTCACCGGACAGACGGATAGAGTAGTATTCATCCATCCACTCAATGATTCGTTCGATCAAAGAGCCGAAGGGGCCATCAATCAGGGGCTCGGATACACTGATCACGTCCACATGGTCCCTTTTCAGCATACTTTTATACACGATAGATTCTTCCTGATTACGTGCGAAGCGGGAGTATTTCCATACCAGAATGACATCGATTGGATGTGCCTGGGACTTGGCCATGGCAATCATTTCCTGAAACCGTGGCCTTTTCTGCGCGTGCCGGCCCGAGACACTTTCTTCGTAAATGAAATCCTCACCAATAATGATATGGTTCTTTTTCGCATATTCAAGCAGCAGTCGTTTCTGCGCATCAGGTGACAGTTCGGCCTGATCAGCGGTGCTGACACGGATATATAGTGCACCGGTTCTTATTTTTTCCATTACATGTTCCTCCAATCAAATACTAGAGACTAGTATTTGACCACTTTGCTGAAAGCAAAATGGTCATTTGAATTATTGAGTATCCCTATTTAGATTGATTCTCATTTTTTGAACTGCTTTTGTATATAAAATCAAAAGGGATCTCTACTGATTTAAGCCCAGCGTCCTTGGTAAGCTCTGAAACCTTAGTTCTCAAATACGGGAATAAATTGATAGTAATTTCTTCTAATAATTCATCTTTATCAAAGCTTTCATAGTCCACGAGAGATCTAAACACAGCATGATACTCTGACTTTACATATACACTTTTATCTAAAGGATCAATTTTTTCTTCATCAGGAAGTGTTAACTCGAAGGACATTCTTGCCAATATAACTGATGGGTCTTCTTCTGATTGCGTTTGACTACGGTTTATTACAGCTTTTGCCTTTATGGTTTCAGCTGTACTTTTGTTAATGACAATACTTTCGATATTTTTAATAGATATAACTTCCAGCTTATGCATCACATTTCCTCCAGATCAACATTTGTTCCCTGGCTACTATTGAACTCAACAATTTTAGCTACCTGGTTGTTGTTCACTTGTGGGATTTCAGATGAGTAGGTTTCAGAGATACGTTTACTGTAGTTAATCACAGCATCATTGATATACTGATTTATGCTTATTCCTAAATTCTCAGCATTTTCCGCACATTTTTGATGCTCATAAGGGGACATTCTTAATGAAAGCTTACCGCTATATTTTTTGTCAACCTTTGCTGTCCTGGGAGGAACAGGGATATCAAACTCTTCAGCAGTTTTTAACCATTCTTTTTCATTTAGCTCAAGTTCAGAAATTGCTTCTTTAGAAGTATCACCCTGTCCAACACAACCTTTGAGTACTTTGCTTTCAGCAACCCAGAAAATATGATCCTCTACATTCATTTGATAAACATTTGCCTCATATAGCATTATGATTCCTCCTTAATTGAATCAAACAATTTTTTCAATTGTTTAATGTAAGCTTCACCAACAGTATTACCATGTCTAGGAATAGGGATAATAGTGCCTGAGGGTCGGTGTACGACATGGGCATGATTTGTCCCTTCTTTAACTTCGCATCCAAAATGTTTCGCTATAGATATCATCTCAGTAAAGGTAATATCGTTTGGAATTGGCTTTCGATAAAACTTTTTTATCTTTTTTTCAATAGTACTCATATTTTCTCCTATTGTATTCAAATGATACCACATATAATACCACAAATCAATTTCTTATTTAAATTTTTAATATAAAGCGTTGACAAGCAAGTAGTGAGCTGAATCCAAGTTCCCATTTCAGCAGAACTCCGTTATGTAATATTGTAGTTTTGTTTTTAATGGAGCCTCCAAGGTTCAAAAAAACCCTGGAATAAAATTCCAAGGCTTTTTGCTACCGCACAGCAGTCATTCGCTAATTAATGATATTTTATCATATTCAAAAGCCTTGTCAAGTATTCATGAAAATTAAATATATTAGTCAGGTTCTGAGCTATGCTTCTTATTTTATAATTACTTTTCAATTGAAACATTTTCACTGCCACATTTTTGGCATTTTATCTTTATTTTCTTCTATATTTTAAAATTACTCACCTACAGGTACAAGCTGTACGGATGTGCCGGAAATTGAAAGCGTTGTTCCTTCTGGAAACATTGCATTATTATATTGTGTTATAGTCATGCCGTCATTGCCTTCGGTTCCCATTACTTCATTAAGTCCACCTTCATAGAGATTGCTTGAACTCACATTTCCACTTCCACCCGTTGCTACTACATTATAATTCCCTGCTGGAAAATCCGTGCCTGATGTGTAGTTTCCGGCAGTTAGATCAATAGGGGTGGCGTCAGCAACTGTTCTTGCTTTTACAGATCCAGTATCTGCATCTTCTGCCACAACATGTAATACTACATCTCCTCCCAGAGTAAGTTGAATATCCTTATCCAACTTTAAACCGTTAAAGGATTCCGTAGTCATATCATCTGCAGGTGTTCCCATTACTTCATTAAGGCCCCCGGTATACATATTGGATGATGAGACACTACCCTGCCCCGATGTGGCTGTAAGATTATATGTTCCCGATGGTAGATCAATACCGGCAATATAATTCCCAGCTGACAGATCAGCCTCAAAGTGCTCTTTGGTCGGCTCAGCTTTTGTCTCCGGTTCTGCAGTGGATGTTGATGCAGTAGAAGTTGATGTACTACTGGTAGTATTCGCAGATACAGAAGTGCTTGTTGATGCAGGCTGCTTGTTCGTTGCTGTGGGTGCCGTGCTACCGCACGCTGCAAAAGTTAATGTTGTGATCAGAGTAATAGTTGCAATAAGAGTTTTCTTTTTCATTACCTTTTTCTCCTTGTAGTAGAATATATTTTTAATCGCACCATTGCGGTTAAATCAGTTTAAGACATTTTAAAACACCTTATCAATTCTTGCAACAGCCAATGCGGGCTCAAAATAAATAACATAGCAGTCCAATGTTGTACAGATACCATATTTACTATGATAGCATTTTATAGCATCTGAAAGATATTCCTGCGAAACATCGAGGAACTCGGCTGTTTCTTCCCATGACTGGCAGCCATGTTCAAAAGCGTGAATTATACCTTGAAGTCCAATCTTTTTGTTATATCCCCAGAGTCGGGCCTTATATTCTTGCTTCCGATTGTTCAGTGCTTCCTGATCAATAATATTTCCTGCGTTTGTAAAGTAGTGTCCTAATTCTTCGGCCAAAACGCAGGACTTTTCTGCCAGTGACGGAATGTTTTTTCTGATAGCCACATATTTTCCATAGATTCTTCCATCATTATCACTTAGGGGTTTTTCCCTTACGATAAGTCTTTCTGTTTCCGCTTCAATAAGCAGATCATCATAAGTCAAACTATCACCCTCCCATATTAGATTACTCCCATTCTTTTGGATCCATCATGATTGCATCATCATGTGCCTTGCCTTCCGGTGTCTGCTTTATATCAGTTCTTGCATGTGCAGCATTAAGAATGGGCGTACTGTCTTCTACGTAGTCAGGGTTTCCGACAAGAATTTCAGAATAATCTAGTAATTTTTTCTGTCCATTATTATTAAGCTTCTCAATATTATCATTTATAAGTCTGATAGTTTGATTGCTTAGATCGGTAATTTTATTCTGGCTAGGTTCATCGCATTCCCACCCCATTAGAAAAGCAGGCGTTGTATTCAATGCTTTTGCCAATGTGGACATCAGAGTAATGGGCAAGTTTTCAATGTCATTACTTTCATATCTATATACAGTGGCTCTGTTCTTCCCTAGCCTGCCTGCAAGGTCATCTACACTTAAATCAAGCTCTAATCTTCTCTGCTTTATTCTGTCTCCAATTGTCATTTCGTTCCACCTTTCTAAGATATTAACATAGTAGCATAGTATTCGCATGGTTGCAACTATATTTTGCATATTATGCGAAAAAAGTATTGACTTATTCTATGTGATAAGTTATCATGTAGGTAGTCGCATGATATGCGAATTAATCAAAGGAGGTGAGACCATGGTAAATACAAATAAATTACGTGGAAAGATGATAGAACATGGTATGAATGTAGAAGAACTATCACTTGCCCTTGGCATGAATAGAGCAACATTTTATAGAAGATTAAATTCTGATGGGGAAGAGTTTTCTATTAGAGAAGCGGATATGATTGTCAATATTTTGAAACTCAAAAAGGAAGAAGCAAACGCAATTTTTTTTAGTCAATTTGTCGCATGATATGCGAATAATAAGAATCAAGATAAAGAAGCGGTATAAATCCACTTGCTGGATCTTGAGAGGAGGTGAAAGAATGTATCTTACGATCATACAAATTATGACTTTGATGATGCAAGCGTTCATATTGATTTCAATAATTCAGATGACAGCAGGGAATTTCAAAGAAGATAGAGCCCGAAAAAAAAGGTACAAGACTCACAGATCAGTAAAGGCGGTTTGCCCTAAATGCAACTATGGACATTTTCGAAGGTACATAATTATAAAACCCAAAACTGGAAAATGCCCATATTGCGGGGCTGACGTCAAGTATAAAAAAAAGAAATACAACGTGGGTTATAATTACCGATAATTGTCTGGGATGGAAGTGTCTTGATGGCGTTTACCGCCAACTGCAAGACCAAACATATCACCATTATCCTGATAGGAGATGTCATAAAAGTTGCCAGATCCTAAATCCATTTCAATTTTGTATGTTTTTCGTGAAGTGGTAATAAATAACTCAACATCCTTATTTCCGATAATGAAGGAGTCATCCCCACCTTCCCAGAAGGCAAAGTAACCACCGATGGCGCTATAGGGTCCTATGACGAAAGGAGTAGTAACAGAAAGAGTCTTGTAGTCTTTTATATATTGATGTGACATTCTTAAGGTCGATTTTACATCGACCGCATCAATGGTGAGAAATCCATCGTTAAATCCCTCAGGATGATACGTAGAGGAATAATCACCAGACTCGTAAAGTCTTAAATTCAAGATTGATATGGGAAGAGCTGATTCGTTTGAAAAGGTTAGATGTAAGTAAAAAAAATTGTCCAAATTATTTGAAACTTTTTTCTGTGGAGTGATGATTAATTTCATTTTTTCATTTTTATATCGGGTTACCTCGTTCTTGACAAGTATAGTCACGGATATTGCAGAAAGTAGGCAAGAAGCAAAAGCAAGAAATTCATTCATAAAAGCACCTCCAAGTGTGTATTGAAAGAATTCTACCATATTGCAAGATAAAGTTCAATTTAAAGGAACACATATTTGGAAAGTCGTACAAACAGTAATTCATATCAATAGAAGAGGGAGGTGAAGATATTGAAGGATATCAAGGTTGTTCCAAGATTTATCATTGATGGAAAATATTACACTATCGATGAAATTGGAAGAGATAAGGCACAGGAAATTGTTGTGGAACGCATGGATGCAGCATTTGACCGCTTAGGATATGAACGGATCCAGGAGCCAGAAGATACATCCGACAGAAAGGAGGAACATGCAGGAGATCATGATTTACATACGGGCATCGATTCTGTCAGTGGCACTTAGTTTTGTAGTGTTCTGTGGGATGTTTTCATCCGGGATGGAGATGATCGAGGCGATATGTAATAGCCTGTGGGTTTACTTAATGGTCTATGTTATAACCCTGGCAGGCATTGAGGAAGGGAGAAAGGTGTATGACAAGAGAAGAAAAAATCGCAGTCATCATGCAGCACATATCAGATGAAG
>ENA-UOOK01002338-UOOK01002338.1-fermentation-metagenome-genome-assembly--contig:-NODE-2338-length-23571-cov-64.837728_pt1 | contig 23571 bp, 22 predicted proteins | sample MGYA00245777_ERZ724023 | MGnify/ENA primary metagenome ERZ724023 (study PRJEB28704, sample SAMN03018312) | fermentation metagenome | biome: anthropogenic terrestrial biome; feature: soil...
TTAGTTATACATCCAGGGGCAGAACTGATGCCCTATCTTTCATGGCTGATATTGCAGATACTATGACTGGGGATAATAAAACTGTTTGGGATAAACCTGAAAATTTAGCAAGAACAATTTTAATTCCTACTGTTGGCGTTGAATCTGTTGAATTTAACATTTCTGATGAAAAAAGTATAAAGCTTTTTAAATCCGGCTATCGCAGTGCTCAAGAATTCATAAAGAACTGGAATTTCGAAGAATATGTTAAAAAATATAGGACCTCTTATGAAGATCAGTCCCTTGCATAAGTGCCAGCGAAACCTCCAAAAAAAGGCTACTTCTGCATAAGTGCCAGCCATGTGGCAAGTTCTTTCCAGATGGCTGGCACTTTAATACTTATGAATATATTTTTTAATTTATTTCAACAGAAAGATTGGTTTGCCTTAATCTCTAATTAATGTGGGCAATTCTTCTTTCGTATACCAGATTTGTAAGTAATCCAATATTTTTTCATAACTTTTAGTCAATGCTATTTTGTTTAATTCATTCTGTCCCCCCATAAAATATCCTCCTGATATTCTACCTACTCCAAAAGCATGTCCTACATTTTGATAAACCACAATCTCTATGTTATCAGGTTTAGCCTCCTTTATTTTGTTTGCCATACTGTAAGAGTCCCACATACCATCATCTTCTCCTAAGAGAATTAATATATTACCTTTGAATCTTTCTATTTTAATCCTTGCATCTTCAGCATTAACAGCATTTTTTATTGCTGAATCATAATACGATCTTAGTTTTATTGGCAGCAAAAATGAATATTCTAAACATAACTTCATTCTCTCAAAAGCAGATACATTGTTAAAACTAATATATGGTAAATCCTCGTTATTGTATGCCCATGATGGGGTACAATTTCTCATATCTAATCCTTGAAACCTATATGCTGACGGTGCAATCAAAATTAAATTATCTATTTCACTATAGTTTTCCGCCAAAAGTAATGTTAATTCTGCTCCCTTTGATGCTCCAATTATACTCAATGGATGCAATGAAGAGATATGTTTTTTTATGTATACAATTGCATTGTTGAAAAATTCAATGGGTATTCTGCTTAATTGCTTTGGTTGATTTTCTTGTCCGAAAAAATATAATGCAAGCACTTCATACCCATTATTGGCTATCATTTTTGCCATATTATAATTTGAACTTCCTTCTGAACCTCCAAATGTAACCACACAGCCTTTGTATCCTACTTCTTTCTTTTTGAGGTGAAATCCATTTAAGTAACCTTCCTGAATTTTCTGAATATCTAAATTTTCTTCAGAAGTAGAAAGATTATATTCCTTCATATTTTCATCCCCTACCCATTATAAATTATTTTTCTCTGCATTAAGTGATTCTTAAACTATAGTACTATATTTAATTATAATTGTAAATATTTTAACCAAATACACATTTATATAAACTATGTAAGTAAATAGAAGCTCTTAAAATTAATAAAATAGTAGGGAACGGTGCCAACGCCCAGTAACAATTTCATTCTGTGGCATTTGTAGGATGATCTAAATTTGGGAGGGTGGGACGGTCAAGACCGCCCCCCTGTAGCTTGGCTGGCACTTTTAAACTAATTTTTGATTGTAAAAGCCTTTCAGCCCTAAAAGTTCAACCTTCTTTTGAATTGCCTCAGGATCAGCAGTATAAAGTCCAAGCTCCTTCATTCTTTCAAAATAGCCTGCACCTGCAAAAGTGTATCTCTTTCGTAATCCATCCTTGGTTTCCTTTGCCTTGTTTTCATAGCTTATAATATCCCCAACAGCAAGGGAAACAGGAAGCTCTGCGCCTTTAAGTCCTATCCCATATCTTACTGCATTTAAACCTGCTAGTGTTCCAGTTACTATTGCTTCCGTATGCCCAACAAATAAACCTGCCTTTTCTCCTCCAACAAATAAATTATCAATTCCTATAACTTTCATTGTATTATCCCTAGGTGCCATAGAAAGATATCTAATAGAATTTGCTTTCCCTCCTGAATAAGGATCTTCAAATCTTGCATTTTCAAGTCCAGGAATTTTTCTTAATTTTTCAAGAGGATAGTAACTTGTCATAAGCTTAGCATGGCCTGTATCAAGAAGTATCACGTTTTCTGCAAACTCTTTAAGTGCATATTGCTGACAAACCTTCATCTTTAATTTATCCATATTTACATCTTCCTTAGGAACTTTTAAAACAACAACACCATCTTTATTTAACTTTTCTCTTATTTCAGGAGAAAGGGAATCCTTATTTAATTTGCAGGATCCGCTCATAGCACCATAACTGTCATCACCGCGCATACCTAAAATATCTTCTACCCCAGCCCTTTGGCTTATACTTATTCTTGGTCCAAAAGATGGGCATCTTAAAATACACATGGAACATCCCTTTCCGTACCTCACGCAGTTTCCCATTGGGCCTGTAGAACCTGTAGTTTCAATAAATACATCTCCATCTATAAAAGTCCCATCCTGCAAATATACCCCTTCAATTTTGGAGCCTTTTTTTTCAACATCAACAACTCTTCCTTCAAATATTATATCAACACCAATTTTATAAAGGTATCTTCTTACCTCTGGCTCCACCTTTGTAACATCATATAAACTAGCGTGATTGTGTGCTGGAAAATTTATATTTACATGCCTTGAACATTTATCAGTAATATTGAAAAGCTCTCCTCCGCCAAGTGCAATCATTTCTTCTGCAGCTGTAAATCTCCCATTATTTCTCATTATGCCCCCAACATTTCCTACGCCAATAAGTAAATCTGTTTTTTCTAATACAACTACATCAGCACCAGCTTTTTTAGCTTCTACTGCTGCTGCAGTTCCTGCCCATCCTCCGCCTATAACTACAACCTTCATTCACATTCCCCCTAATAAAACAATCCGATTTTTAAATTTAAAGCTTACATTCTTCATCTTTTTTGCAGCAGATTTTATCAGAACCATCTGCTTTTAAAAACAATTCCATAGGATTATATTGCTGCTTGCAGGACTTAATACTGCTATTGCTTATTCCACTTAATGTACAGCTTCCACATATCCCTTCCCCGCAGCAAATTATGCTGTTGTTTACAGTAGCAAATTTTATATTCTCATCAATTTTATTTATATAATTTATAATCCGACTATGAAACCCATCATTTCCAGCACTTAAAGCCACATCATATTGTTTATTTTTTATATATTCCTTAATTTTATATTTACCTTCATCGCTTAATCCCTTTTCATCTAAAAATGATAATCTATTAACGGCACAGCCAACCTCAGAAAAATAATCTTCTAAGAAGTTCTTTTCATGCCTTCCCTTATCAATTAAAACATCAATTTCATTATCTTTTATACACTTTTTTGCTGCCATTAAAGCAGAAATGCCTGCAGTTCCTCTGATTAAAAAGAGCATCTTTCCATTATTCACATCTCTAATGAACCTTTGTCCCTGAATTCCATTTAAATATGGTCCCTTAACTGAAATAAAATCACTACATTCATCTATAGCCTTTGTTTTAATTCCATTTACTTTTATCATCACTTTTATAACACCAGCAAGCGGATCACTTTCTGCTACAGAAATTGGTGTACTAAAAACCACATCATCATTATTTTTTCTTAAAAACACGTAAGCTCCTATATTATCAAGTATTCTTGCCATACTCTTTGGAACTTTTATTTTTAGTATAAAAACATCCTCTCTTATATATTGTTTGCTTAAAATCCTGCACTTTACAAACTGACGAGGTTTTTTGCCCTTTTCATTATTCCATAAGTATTCCTGATAAATACAAGTACCGCTCCAGTTGAGGCAATCGCAAAATTCCTTTCCTTTAAGCTGTGAGCAAATAATACATTCCCCATGCTCAGCTAAATAGCAGGGGCAATATTCACTTCCTGCATCAATGCATTCAACATATCTAAACATAAACTGCACCTCCATCCCCATACATTTAAGTTATTCTTTTTATAAAGTTTTGTTACAAAAAATTAAGCAAATGCGCATTTATCGCATTTGCTTAATTAAGGTATAGCTTAATTCTTTAAAGGTTTTACAAAATTCTTCCGCAATATTTTTTTATCGCTATATACTGGATATTTAGCAATTTGAACATCATTTATAAAAACCACAATATTTCCAATAATCTCATCCTCTTCAATTGGTGAAAACATAGCTGATGGAATAAAAGCATCTACTTTTAAATTATTTACCTCATCTTCCTTTACAGGTATATACAAATCATCATTGATTTTTGCATTTAAGTATCTTTTATCTCCTCCATAAACTCTTAACTGTTTTAAACTTTCATCTCTTCCCATAATTTTTATGAAACTGTAATTTTCCTTTGCATATTTCATAAGAGATGCTGCATCATTCCATCTATTAGCACTGTTTAAAACAACACAAATATATCTGCCATAAGGGTGCTTTATTGATGCCACAAGGCATTTCCCTGCATTTCCTGTATATCCTGTTTTCACTCCATCTGCATCCTCTATTCTATATAAAAATTTATTTATATTTGCGTATTTCCTATTAAACTTTCCAGTAATACCATTAGATATCTCTTTTGTTGAAACAATCCTTGAGAAAGTCTCATTTTTCATAGCATAAGCAGTAATAAACGCCAAGTCTTCAGCCGTAGTAAAATGCATATCAGCATCAAGACCATGGGGAGTTTTAAAACTTGTATTATAAGCTCCCATTTTCAAAGCCTTGTCATTCATAAGCGCCACAAAATTATCTGCACTTCCGCCTATATGTTCTGCAATAGCTATAGCTGCATCATTTCCGGAGCAAAGCATTAAACCATATAAAAGTTCCTCTAAAGTAATTTTTTCCCCTTCTTTAAGTCCCACAGTGGAGCCAGAAACTGATACAGCTTTTTTTGATACACATACTTTTTCCCCTAAATCACCCTTTTCAATTGCAACAATAGCTGTAATAATCTTGGTAGTACTTGCCATGGCAAGTTTCTTATCGCTATTCTTACCATATAAAATTCTTCCTGAATTTTGATCAATTAATACCGCTGCGCTGCAATTAAGTTTAGGGTTTATGGGTGCTGCTTCAGCTTTATTGCATAATATTAAACTCATCAAAGTTAAGTAAATCAATAGTTTTTTCATTCAATCTTGAACCTCCCACGACTGAAGTCACAAGTGTGCGGTCGATTTTCACCAATTATGATGGATTAAAATCTGTGTTCATTTCATCCTGTTTATTTTTATTTTTAAACATATTTACAATATCATCAACAAGGTCAGGAATTTTATCAGCCATTCTTTCAACTGTATTAGCCTGATTAACAGGAAGAAGTTTCACATCATTTTGATTTACCACTAAAAATGCAATAGGTTGAAGGGACATTCCCGCGCCACTTCCTCCTCCAAAAGGATACTTACCTTGAATCTCCTGCTTTTTTTCCTGGCATTGATATTCTGAACCGCCAGATGCAAATCCAATTGTAACTTTTGAAATTGGTATTATAACTGCTCCTTCATTAGTATGGACAGGATCTCCAACTATTGTATTTACATCAATCATGTCCTTTATGCTGTCCATTGTAGTTTTCATTAGACCGTCAATTGGATGTTCTATCATCAATAACACCACCTTTTTTCATTATTTCACCCTTATGTTTTATTATGTTTGTAAGTATATTTTTCCCCAAAATCATTAAATAAATGAGTCTGGTATGTAAATAAATTTTAGCTTTATAATCAAATTTTTCATTTGTTAAATCTGGAATAATATCAATATTTTGATTATAACTTTTAAAACGCTTTTCTGAAAATGAATATAATAGCGAGGTTAAGCTGTATAAAATCCCATATGAAATAGCTGTTTTATCCGGAGAAGAAAGTCCAAAATTAATATAAAGGCTTAAACGAATATTCACGCTCTTTAAAAACCTTTTTAATGGTATAATCATATCTTTTGTAGTATTTATAATTGCTTTTATATCAGGCTTTTGTTTTCTTTTTTTTCTTTTATATTTTTTTTTAAAATTCGGCTTAATGCTTATATACCTAAATATAATAATATTCACATCTGCTTTTTTTTCATAAAAAGTTCCTATAACTTCAATATCCATGAAAGCCAATATAAAATTAAATACTATCAAAAAAATCCAAAACATATAACACCTCGCAAAGCATTAAAAAAAGAATAAAGTAACATTTTACTTTATTCTTTCCTAAAATCCATATTAAATTCAATTAGTTTTGGCAGTTCCTTAATGTTTTTAAAACCAAAGTATTTTAAAAATTCATCTGTGGTTGCATATAAAATAGGTCGGCCTGCTGCTTCCTTTCTGCCGCTTTCCATTATAAGGCCTTTTTCAAGTAAAGTTGCAACTGCGCTATCACTTTTAACTCCTCTTATCTCATCTATTTCTGCTCTTGTTACAGGCTGTTTATATGACACAATTGCAAGGGTTTCAAGGGCTGCCTGAGATAACCTTTGTTTGGAATCCGGCTTTAAAATTTTCTTTATGTATTCAGCATATTCGCATTTTGTTCCATACTGCAGCTTGTTGTTAAACTCCATTAATACTATACCCCTGCATTCTTTATCATAATCCTTTTTCATTTCTTCAATTATCTCTTTGATCCTTTTCATACTAATGCCTGTAGCCTCAGATAAATCTTTAATTGGCACAGGATCGCCAGAAGCAAATACAACTGCTTCAATTATACCTTTTATTCTCTCTTTGTTTTCACAAAGCCCAAGCTCATCTAAGAAATTTTCCATTGTTCTTTTTCTCCCAGCCTTTCTACCACAATGTCCCCATAGTTTTTATATTGAACAGCCCTGATTTTTTTTAATCTTATCAATTCAAGTAAAGCAAGAAAAGTAACAATTAACTCCTCCTTACTTTTTGCTCTGTTAAAAACATATTGAAAATTAATACTTTCCCTTTCATTTACCAATTGCATCATATAGCTCATTTTATCCTCTATCTTATATTCATCATGTTTGATATTCTGCGGGATTCTTGAATTTTCATTAAACCTATTTTCATACTGTCTTATAATTCTATTAAATGTATGCATAAGGTTGTCCAATGTTATATTATTAAAAAATGCAGAGTTATCTTCAATATCGTCAATAATTTCAGGTGGTTTAAAATAAATCACGTTATTTTTTTCAATATCCTTTAGCTGCTCTGCAAATTCCTTATATTTTCTATACTCTGATAACTTTTCAACCAGTTCCTTCCTTGGATCATCCTCATCTTCCGATTCATCCTCTGATTTTGTTTTAGGAAGCAGCATACTTGATTTTATTTCAATTAAAGTTGCAGCCATAACTAAAAATTCACTTGCAATGTCAAGATCTAACTCCTCCATTGCCCTTAAATATTCCATATACTGATCAGTAATCTCAGAAATAGGAATATTGTAGATATCTACTTTAGACTTTTTAATAAGATGTAAAAGCAAATCAAGAGGTCCTTCAAAAGTTTCTAATTTTACACGTAATCCCATATTAATCACCCTAAGCAAAAATACCAGCTAAAGCATAAAGCCCGCTAAGTACACCTTGAGTTATAAAAGATATTACATTTTGTACTGCTGGAATCCAAAGCAGAATAAAAATTAAAAATGTCCCATATCTCTCCAGACTATATATAAGGTCAGCAACTCTACCTCCAAAAAGTTCAGCTAAAATCTTAGAACCATCAAGAGGTGAAAGAGGTATCATATTGAAAACTGCAAGACCAGTATTTAATTGTGCTAATATAATCAAAAATAAATCTATACCTCTAGATTGAGGTTTCGCTGCTCTTAAAATAAGCAAACTGAAAAAAGCTAAAATTAAATTTGAAACAGGACCTGCAAGTGATGTTAATATTATACCTTTTCTTCTATCCTTATAATAAGAAGAATCTATGGGAACTGGTTTAGCCCAGCCAAATCTAAAAATAAAAAGGGATATAAGCCCTAATATATCAATATGTGCAAGAGGGTTTAAAGTTAATCTTCCATACATCTCAGGTGTTTTATCACCAAGCTTTGTAGATACAAGAGCATGTGAATATTCATGTATGGTCAATGAAATAATAATCCCAATGGCAGTTAATATAAAGGTTCCAACGTTATCGTATCCAATCATTTAAATACCTCCACCTATTTTCTTTTTTAGTAGTGCTAATTTTTCTTTTGCCAAAGCTTCTCTTCTTTGTGACGGCTCTATATTCTTTATTTTATTTTTATCAACAATTAATTTATCTTTCCACTGCAAAAAAATTTTCACCCTTCTATCATTATAAAATAAAAGTTTAAGAACAGAAACTAAACTTTGTGAATTATTTTTTAAGAAATAATAATATATGCTTTCATCGTCTTTTAAGAGCTCTTTTTGTATGCATTTTATTTTTCCATCTTCCTTAATAAAATCTTCCCCAAGGGAAAAGCTTTCAGCAAGTTTTTTTAATACTTTTTCATTATTGTCAAAAAAAAGAGCACAAAACTTATTATTGCAGGATGTAGTTTTAAATTCATCTAAATTAAATTTATTATTAATATTTAATTCTTCATCAATAATAGAATCAATAATTTTGTATTTGTTTAAATAAAAAATAGAATTAATGATACCATCTTCATTAAACAAAAGTTCAAGTTCTAACTTTATTCTCTCAGGTTTAATATAGTTAATATATCCCTTATAGACAGCATCTTCAATTAATTTTTCTGTAAACTCTTCAAATTCAAAATCAAATCTTGAAGCATATTTTATTCCTCTGAATATTCTTGTAGGGTCGTCCTTAAAGCTATTCTTATGAAGTATTTTTATTTTTCTTTGTTTAATATCCCCTCTGCCATTTAATGGATCAATTATTGTAAAATCATCGAATAAAGGAATAGCCATAGCATTTAAAGTAAAATCTCTCCTTTTTAAATCATCAAATATACTTGCAGGTTTAATGATTGGCTTTGATGCTATTGAATCATAACTTTCTTTCCTGCACATAACAAAATCAATATCTTTATTGTTATAAAAAAATTTAGCAGTGTGATAATAATCATTATAATCCATTTTACACTCTAACTTTTTTGAAATTTCAGTGGATATAATTTTATGATCATCTTCACTCACCTCTGCTGCAAAGTCAAAGTCCATAGGCTGTATGTTTAAAAGCATATCCCTTACAGCACCGCCTACAAGATAAATTTTAATATCATATTGTTTGAAAAGATATTTAAAAAGATTTACTGTTTCAAAATCTTCAATTCCCATTCCATCACACCTCATAAATTTAATTATATCATTTAAATAATATAATTGAACATAATAAAGCTTTTAAACTGCAAATGGTAATTTAGATTTAATCCACCGCTGCGATAAGAAAAATATATGGCATGAAATATAATAAAATATTTCATGCCATTTATACAAATAAAGCTCTTAACTATTTTGCATTTATCCACCGGCTAAATTGCTTATCAAATATATCTCCAAAATTCATTTTTTTGATATCATTTTCTGCTACTATATTTGCTTCCCCGCATACTGTATTTCCATCTATAGCTTTGACTTTTCCTACCACATCATCTTTATTAATAGGTAGTTTTAAATTATTATTAATATCTATCTTTGTTTTAATATCCGTCTTTTTACCTTTTTCAACTATAACATTTAAATCTTCTTTTGCAACAGCATTAACCTTTTCGGGTTTCGATTTTGGAATTTGTATTTCACCCAGCACATCACCTTTTTTGATAACATTCACACTTTCATATTTTGCAAAACCATAATCAAGAAGCCTTCCTGCCATTGCATTTCTTTCTTTCCATGATGGTGCTCCCATAATAACTGATATAAATCTTATGTTATTTCTTTTAGCAGTGGAAGAAATACAATACTTGGATTTTTCAGTAAATCCAGTTTTTAATCCATCGCAGCCATTATAGGATTTAATCATTTTATTTCTATTTACAAGGGTGAATTCCTTCTGTCTTCCTTCCGATATAGTTTCCATCCATATAGTTGTATATTCTAGTATCTTTTGGTGTTTTAGTAATTCCCTTGACATAATTGCAATATCATAAGCTGAGGAATAGTGTTCTTCTGCATCAAGACCTGTACAATTAGCAAAATGAGTATCATTCATACCAAGTTCTTTTGCTCTTTCATTCATTTTTTCTACAAATGCTTCTTCTGTTCCTGAAACATACTCAGATAAGGCGACAGCCGCATCATTGGCAGACTCAACGGCTACTCCCTTTAACAGTTCCTCAACAGTTCTTATCTCACCTGCATCAAGGAACATTGTACTTCCTCCCATTGCTTTTGATCTTTCACTGCAAGTTACCTTATCAGTTAAATTTATCTTTTGAGAATCTACAGCTTCCATAGTCAAAAGCATAGTCATGATTTTTGTAACGCTTGCAGGCGGCAATTTTTCATGTGCATTATATTCATAAACAACTTTTCCAGTATCATTTTCTATTAAATATGCAGACTTGCAATTCAATTTTAAAACATCATTTTCTAAAGCAGGTGCAGCAAAAACATTTATTGATAAAGCTAAAAACATAATAGCTGCTGCTAAAGATGATGAAATCAACTTTTTCATTATGCATTACCTCCCTCTAAAAATCCGCTTTTATTTATATTGCCCTTAATTTTTTTATTTTATCATGGGAGTTTATGCATAATATATAGATTTAGGCAAATAGCCTAATATCTTTCTATTCCATCTTTAGTTACCACTCCAAATATAAGCGGTCTTTTTTCTGGCTTAATTTCTGAGTAATGATATGCATTTTTAATTCTAAATTCAGCTTCCTTTGCCTTTTCAATGTTATTTGTATGAATAATTGCAATGCTTTCACCTTTATTAACCTTATCACCCACTTTTTTCTTGATTACAACTCCAACTGCAGGATCAACAACGCTTTCCTTTGTTTCACGTCCAGCTCCAACACTTAAAGCAGCCAATCCAATTTCATCGGCAATAATTTTTGAGACATATCCGTCTCTATCGGCTTTTACTTCAAAATTATATTTCGAAGCTGGTAATAAATTAGTGTTTTCAATAACACTTATATCTCCACCTTGTGCCTTAACAAATTCCTTAAATTTTTCAAGTGCCTTACCGCTTCTTATAGAATTTTCAAGCATTTTTTTTGCAGTATTTTTATCCTTAGTAACTTCTGATAGAAGAAGCATATTAGATCCAAGCTCTATGCAAAGGTCATAAAGGTCTTTGGGTCCATTGCCTTTTAATGTTTCAACTGCCTCAGCAACTTCAAGAGCATTTCCAACAGCAAAACCTAAAGGTTCATCCATATCTGAAACTATAGCTATAGTATTTTTCCCAACATGAGTTCCAATATCCACCATTTCCTTTGCAAGGTTGAAAGAATCATCCACTGTTTTCATAAATGCACCAGTTCCTGTTTTTACATCAAGAACTATTGCATCAGCTCCAGCTGCAATTTTTTTGCTCATAATACTGGATGCTATAAGGGATACATTTTCAACTGTAGCTGTAACATCACGAAGAGCATACAATTTTTTATCTGCCGGAGTTAAATTCTTTGTTTGCCCTCCAACAGCAAGTCCAACTTTATTTACATTGTTAATAAATTGTTCTTCAGTCATTTCAGTTGAAAATCCTTTTATAGACTCAAGCTTATCAATAGTTCCTCCCGTATGTCCAAGACCTCTTCCTGACATTTTTGCAACAGGTGCACCACAGGAGGCAACCATTGGTCCAAGAACCATAGTAGTTGTATCTCCTACTCCGCCAGTGCTGTGTTTATCAACTTTAATTCCTTTAATTTTTGATAAATCAATAGTGTCCCCGGAGTTTACTATCGACATAGTGAGATCTGCAGTTTCTCTTTTATTCATTTTTTGAAAATATATTGCCATTAATAGTGCAGAAACTTGATAATCAGGTATTTCACCCTTTGTATAACCATTTATAAAAAAATCAATTTCTTCCTTTGTAAGTTCCCCTCCATTTCTTTTTTTAAGTATAATATCATACATCCTCATAAAAATACTCCCCCTAAAGCTTTATCACATATTCTTTATTATTCCCTTAACAAGTGATACAAAATTATTTTTTGCTTTTTCAGCAGTAGCAATAACTCTTTCATGATCAAGCGGCTTTAAATTATCTGGAATAGCCATGTCTGTTATGCAGGAAATTCCAAGTACCTTCATGTTAGCATGATTTGCAACTATAACTTCAGGAACAGTAGACATACCAACTGCATCAGCACCTATTAGCCTTAACATTTTAAGCTCTGCTGGTGTTTCATACATAGGGCCAGTAAGAGCTACATATACCCCCTTTTGTACAGGAATGCTCAGTTCTTTTGCTGTGTTTAAGCCTATATTTAAAAACTGCTTATCATAGGCATTTGACATATCAGGAAACCTTGGACCAAATTCTTCATAATTTTTCCCTATAAGAGGATTATCACCCATCATATTTATATGATCTGTAATAAACATTAAATCCCCAGCTTTAAAATCAGGGTTCATTCCTCCGCTTGCATTAGTAACGATTATCTTTTGAACCCCTAAACTTTTAATAACTCTCACAGGAAAGGTTACCTGCTCCATACTGTACCCTTCATAATAATGAAATCTTCCATTCATTGCAATAATGTTTTTATTATAAATGTTTCCAATAATAAATTCTCCTGCATGCCCAGGAACAGTTGACTTTGGGAAGTGCGGTATATCTGTATATTTTATTACTGTCTTATTTTCAATATAATCCGATAGGCTTCCAAGACCAGTCCCAAGTATTACAGCCACATCAGGTACAGTCTTAATTTGCTTTTTTAAAAAGACATTCGCTTCATGCAGCATATCTAAGTATCCCATTTAAATCCCCCCTACATCTGTTTTATTATTCCCTTTACAAGCCTTATAAATTTATCCTTTACCTTATTTGATGTTTCTATGACTTCTTCATGATTCAAAGGCTGATCTAATATCCCAGATGCCATATTAGTTATGCAGGATATTCCAAGAACCTTCATTCCCTGATGATTTGCCACAATAACTTCTGGTACAGTAGACATTCCAACTGCGTCACCACCTAGTGTCCTTACCATTTTAACTTCAGCTGGAGTTTCATATGTTGGACCGCTCATCATGCAGTAAACTCCACTTACCACATTAATTTTTTCTTCTTTTGCAACACCCTTTGCTATTTTAATTAATTCTTTATTATAAGCGCAGGACATATCTGGAAATCTCGGTCCCATTTCATCTATATTTTCCCCAATAAGAGGATTATTGCCCGACAAGTTAATATGATCTTCAATAATCATTAAATCCCCAGGCTTAAAATTAGTATTAACGCCACCAGCTGCATTAGTTACAATAATTGTATTTACGCCTAAATATTTTAGTACTCTAACTGGAAAGGTTACTCTTTTCATATCGTATCCTTCATAATAATGAAATCTTCCCTGCATCATTATCACTTTTTTACCGCATAAATCCCCGCATGCAAATTGACCTGCATGACCTACTACCGTTGATTTTGGAAAGTGTGGAATATTCTCATATTTAATAATATTTTTATTAGTTACTTCTTCAGAAAGTGAACCTAATCCTGAACCAAGTATTACAGCAACATCAGGAATATAATCAATACAGCCTTTTAAATAGTCACAGGATTCCTTAACCATTGCCATTTCATCCATATATGTATTCCTCCCTATATTATCTAGTGATAGGGGCCTTCAAACCCTTTCACTAACTTATTTTTTACTTTGAATATATATCTTTATAGAAGGGTACTATACGTTAGAGTATAGCTTACCTCTTAATATAGCTAATTGTTCTTTGAGTTTCTTATTTTCACTTTCTAATTCTCTGATTTTTTTATCTTTAGCCATTATAACAATGTCCTTAGACTTACTTGTTTTATCTGTCTTAACTCTTTGATTTATTTCTTTACTAACTTCTTGCTTCCTTAAAAGCTCTATTCTTTTTTTAACTTCCTCATTACCATATAGAAATGCTTTAGATACCCCACTAGCGTTAGCCACACTATTAAAATTAATTTTTTCACCTTTTAAAGATAACTCTCTTATAGACTTATCAACCTTTTCTAAAGCTATTTTTGTTTTTTCCTTAGCATATAATTTTAAAGCTTCAGTGTTTTTCTCCATGATTAGTTGTCCTCCCTAGAGTTACCATTTTTATGTACTATTTTCTGCTCTTTAACTGTTTGTAGTGTTTTCTCAAGCAATTCTAAATAACCTTTGTTCTTCTCTGCCCAAAGCTCTCTACCACATCTTTCACTAACTTCTATCTGCTTTTTAACATGGTCTATTTCTTCCTCATATTCAGGTATATTTTCAACTGTAGTACAAAAGCTTGCACAGGTTAAACAGTGGTTCATTTGTTGCTTACAAGGCAATTTAGAAGGTTTAAAGCATACACCGAAAGGTACCCTTACAGCATCTAAGTTCTTTTTAACATACTCATATCTTATTAGATTTTCACCATCATCAGAATTTAAGTCTACCTGTTTAAGTTCATGAGTTTCAGTATTAACTCTAAACAAGTCTAAATCCTCTGTATTCTTCCATTTCTCGTAGAGTGTGTTTTCTGTTACAGTAGCATAATGAACAGTCATTTGTAGACTTTGATGACCTAATATTTGCTGTATAATGCTAATTCCCATACCTTGCTCTACGTACTCTTTAGCCCTTGTGTGTCTTAATGAGTGAAGTCTAAAATGATATAACTCACCATTAACATCTCTTATGTCTTTTTGTTCAATAAGTCTTTGAATAGTGTTTAATAGGGATGCCTTATTCAATGGTTTTCCTTTCAATTTTCCTTCATAGGTATTAAACAAATACTTCTTAGGATTATTTTCTTCTGTACTTAATTCTTTAGCTTTATCAATAGATTTCTGAACCATTTCAGCTACCTTATCCCTAACGGGAATTTTAAGTTGTGCTATACCTGTTTTAGTTATTTCGCCACAAAGATAGTAGTTATATTTTTGTTCCTTACTATTCCAAATCTGTTCTAAGCAGTTATCATATCTAAGATTTAATATATCAGTACCACGCCATCCTGTTTCTCTAAGAAGAATGTAAATAGGTATATACTGAGGTCTATCTAATTCCAAGATATTGTTGTCTAATTGCTTTAAAATAGGCTCTGGAACAAACTTAACTCTTCTCATCTCATCTTGCACATATTCTCTTCTCGGAATATCATCTTGAAATATTAAAAATGCCACTTCTTTTTTAGGAGCTTTGTCATATTGAGCTATTTGAATATATTCCAAAAACGTTCTTATATAAGATACAAACTTGCTTTTGTAAGTTGCATTCTTATCTTTGTAATCATTATTTATCCAGTATAAATAGTTTTCAATATCTTGTCTTGATAAGTTTTCTATAAAACCATCTTCATATCTATTTGAGTAAAACTTATTAAAGAAGTAATTTAATATAGTAGATATTTCCCAACAATGACTCCATGATTTTTTTGTTATAATAGACTTAAAATATCTCTTAACTATTTCTTTATAATAAATAGGAAAATTATAAAATGTAATTGAAATATTTTTAGGGTTATTAGCTCCACTTGCAGGAATTTTAGCACCCTTAATATTCTTTGAATACCATATATCTTTTTCGGTTTCTTCTCTATCATCATAAAAATCTTTTATAAAGTCAGATATCAAATGATACATTTCTCTATACATACTGTTGCAAGATAAAGTACCCTTCTTAGCTGTTTTAAATCCATTTTGTAACATAAACATTTTCCATCTCATAGGCTCTATATCTATATCATCAAATGATATTTTATTGCTATAATTTAATTCTATATATTGAATTAAATATTTAATTGCATATTGATATTCATTTAATATAGCACTTAAAGATATATACTTATTTTTAAGGGAATATACTAAGTAGTATTTAATCTCATTCTTTAAGATTTCGTTTCTTATAAAATCAAGCCTAATATTTTTAACATTAACTTTATACTCAACTTCTCCAAAGACTTCATCTTCAATATTCCATTTATCATTTCCTAACCAATATCCATTATCTTGTTTTAGGTATTCAATTATTTCATCATACTTGCTCTGTTTATTGCTTTTTATCAATTGTAAATTATCCACTTACTCTTCCCCCTTGTTATAAATATCCAAGCCTAAATTAGGTTGAGTTTTCTCAAACTCTCTTGTTAAATCTTCATCTGAGGGGTGAATATAAGTATTCATAGTAGTATAAATATTTTTGTGTCCTGCTCTCACTCTAAGCAATTCTGGTTGCCATCCTGCTAATCGCAGTGTGGTTAATGATGTATGCCTAAACATATGTGGTGTAACATAAATACCTGTTTTCTTTTCCAATGTTCTAAATAGATTATCTACATCCACATAATTCATAGGTTTATATTTATTTTCACCTAAAAGTTTTATGAATACATGGTTGGTTAATACTTCTTCACTATGATATTCAGCTATATACTCCATAAACATATCAGCCAAATTCTGTGATATATCTATCCTACGAGGACTTGATACTGTCTTTATCTCTGCATTGTTCTCAAGTTCACCTCTATCCTTTAAATCTATAATCAATTCACTAACATCAAAATCTTCTATCCACAATGATAAGGCTTCGCCTATTCTCATTCCTGTTTCCCACAATAACATAAGTAAGAATTTATCTCTGTAATTGGTGCAATTATTGATTAGTATACTGATTTCGTTTTTACTGAGAGTTTTAGGCTTAGTCTTTGGAACTTTAAGTTTTAGTATATTGCTAGTTGCTTTCTTCTTTTCATAAGCTATCCCATACAAAAACCCTTTAAAGTTCCTGCTCGGAACTGTTACAAACTTCTTCAGCCTTTCAGAAACATTGTTGCTATACTCCTCATGCCTCAATATATAATCATAGAATTGTAATACTGTATTCACAATGATGTTTATTGTTCTAGGGCTTCTAGCACTTTCCCTTGGTGTCATAGGTGTTACTTTAAGACTTTGATATGGATTCTGCAACCAGTTAACAAACAGTGATAAATCATCTATGCTCACGCATTGAAAATCTAATTCTCTCTGCTCCAAATACTCAAAGTATAGTTTTAGATGCTGGCAATAAGCCTTTAGGGTATTTCTAGCAAAGTTAGTATTATCCTTAAACCTAATGAATTTAAGTATCGCTTCTACAGGTTCTCCCTGATTGTTTTCTACATAATATCTTTCTTTCCCATCTTCCCTTAATACCTTTACCACTTCCATATGCAATCATCTCCTGCATATAGAATGTGTTAATACTATTCAAACTATACATAACATAACTAACTTATCTTTCTTTATAGTTCTTCTTTCATAGTTAAATGCTATTTAGATTACTATAAATACTATCTAATTTAAATCACTAGATTACCTATATCATAGATTTTAAGCTTAGGTGGAGTTTGCTTAAAAAGCCTTACCCCATCCAAGCATTTGTTAAATTATTAAACAATTATAATAAAATATCCTTTGCAAAGCTTACGCCATTTATATCCTCTTTAACATTTAATATATCAGTAATAGTCTTACCAATATCTGAATAAGTCTTTCTTGTGCCAATGTTTATATTCTTTTTTAATTCTTTTCCATACAGTAATACAGGAATATATTCCCTTGAATGATCTGTGCTTGGAGTCGTTGGGTCACATCCGTGATCTGCTGTAATTATAAGCATATCAGTGTCCTTCATACTGCTTATTATTTGTGGCAGCTTAGCATCAAACTCCCTCAAAGCATTTGCATAACCCTTGACATCATTTCTGTGCCCATAGAGCATATCGAAATCTACAAGGTTAGTAAAAATCAATCCTTTATTATCTTTATTTATATATTCAATAGTCTTTTCAATTCCCTCCAAGTTATTCTTTGTATGAACAGCATCAGTAATTCCACATCCAGCATATATATCCTCAATTTTTCCTACTGCACATACATCAAGTCCAGATTCCATTATATAATTTAACATAGTCTTTTTATTAGGCTTAAGTGAAAAATCCCTTCTATTTGAAGTTCTTGTGTATTTGCCATTTCCACCAATAAACGGCCTTGCAATTATTCTGCCTACAGCATGCTTTCCAGTCATTATTTTCCTTGCAATCCTGCAAAGCTCATATAGCCTTTCAAGAGGAATAACTTCTTCATGAGCTGCAATTTGAAGTACACTATCTGCAGAAGTATAAACAATAGGATAACCAGTTTTTACATGCTCATCCCCTAATTCTTGAATAATTACTGTGCCTGATGCTGGCTTGTTTCCAATAATTTTTGTTCCAAAAGCTTCCTCTAATTTTTTAACAACTTCATCAGGAAATCCTGACGGATAGGTTGGAAATGCATCATAAAGCGGAAGTCCTGCAATTTCCCAATGACCTGTTGTTGTATCTTTACCTTTTGATATTTCCGTACATCTTCCATAGCAGCCAGACGGATTCTTTTCATAATCAATGCCTTTTATCCCATCAATATTCCCAAATCCAATTTTCTGCATATTGGGAAGTTTAAGCCCTCCAACTGCCTTTGATATGTTTCCCACAGTGTTGCTTCCTTCATCACCATACAATGCTGCATCTGGTAATTCTCCTATTCCAACACTATCAAGAACAATAAGTATAACCCTTTTTATCATATTAACATCCCCATTCTAATTTTATTGCTATTAAGTAATCTTTGAATATAAATTATACCTCAAATACCCCAAAAAATAAAGAAGCCTCATTCGTAAAAATGAGGCTTCTATGCTCTTGGATGAGTTTTTCTATACACATCGCTTATTCGAGTTTTTACCATTTCAGCGTAAATTTGAGTTGTTGAAATATCTGCGTGACCTAACATTTGCTGCAGTGATTTTAAGTCAGCTCCATTTTCAATTAAATGTGCTGCAAAGGAATGTCTCAGTGTATATGGAGTTATTTTTTTTTCAATTCCAGCTTCCTTTGCATAGGATTTAATTATCTTCCAAAAACCTTGGCGTGTCATCTTTTGACCATGAAAATTCAAAAATAAAACGTTGCTTTCCTTATCTTTAAGAAATTCCTGTCTATATTCATTTATATAAACATTTACTGCTTTCTGTGCCATTCTACCTATTGGTACAACTCTTTCTTTTGTTCCGTTAAGCTTTACAAAACCTAAATTTAAATTTACATCATCTATATTCAAATTAACAAGCTCCGTAACCCTTACACCTGTGGCATAAAGGAGCTCTAACATAGCTTTATCCCTTGAGCCTTTAAAATTACTAGTAATAGGTATAGATAGTAATTTTTCAACTTCTCCTATTGTTAGTATTTCAGGCATCTTTTTTTCTACTTTAGGGGATTCAAGATCGATAGTTGGATCATAATTTACAATATTGCTTTTTAATAAAAAATGATAAAATGATCTAATTGATGCTATACTTCTAGAAATTGATGAGGGTGCCTTATTTTCTTTTTTAAGATATAGAATATAAGCAATTATATTTCCCCTTTTAGCACCCTTAAAATCAATATTGTTTTCTTCTAAATAGGAAAGATACTGCTTAATATCTCTACTATAAGATTCAATAGTATTTTCACTCAATTTTTTGTTATTTGTCAAATCATCAACAAAATCATCCAATATCTGACTCATTTATATTTCCCCTTTGTAATTATAAGTGGAAAATTTATTTAATAACGCCTATAACATTATATAATATATTCAACAAAATATTTATAAATCCTTTCCACTTTACATAAAAATTTACTGACTAGTTAAATAAGTTGACATAGCTTTAATAATTGCTGGGGAAATATAAGCCTCAATTAAACTTCCAATGCACATGATAAAATATGTAACAGCTATAACACTGCTGTATCTTAAAATATTTTTTTTAAAATTACTTTCATGTATTCCCATATTCTTCGATTTTATTATATTTAATGAAAAATTCATGCTTTGCGAAGCAATAATAAGAATAGATGGTATGTATATAATATTTTGAGGAATAATAGCTAATAAGGTGGTAAGCATTCCTTTAAATCCCATACCCTGAACTAAAAATGCAACCGTAAATCCCATTATAAATCCTCTGAAAGAAACAACTAATAGCGTAGCAAATATACCTATTATTGTTATACCAAAAAACCAAATCAGCAAAACTGTTTGAAAATTATTTTTTAAAGATTGGCAAAGTATTAAATAGTTATTTACTTTTTCACCTTTTATTACCTGTAAAAACCTGTTAAAGTATACTACGAGCTCTTCTTTTTGAGACTCATCAATTCCCTTAATTGTGAATGCACCTGCTGCAAGCCCAATAGCAAAAAATAATGTGATAATAAAATAAACTCCTAAATTTTCATCTAATTTCTTTTTAAAAATATAGCTATAATTTTTTTTCAATAAAAATCCCACCTTTTCATTTGTTATATAAGATTTATATGAAAAGATGGGTTATATTATGAAATTAAATAAGAAATTTTGCAAATAATATTCCTGCCACAGTTTTAGCATCCTTAATTTCCCCGCGGTAAACCATATTAACTGCTTCATCAAAGGGTTTAGTAATCAATTCAATATTTTCCCCTTCATCAAAATTGGTATGCCCAATATCCATTTCACTGCAGTAAAATATATAAAGCTTTTCATTTGAAAAACCCGGTGAAGGATATAGTATTGTCAATAATTTTAAATCCTTTGGTATGTACCCGGTTTCCTCCTGAAGTTCTCTTGCTGCGCAGTAATCTGGTTTTTCACCTTTTTCCAATTTGCCTGCTGGGATTTCAATAATAACTTCTTCAAAAGGCTTCCTATACTGCTTAACCAAAATAATTTCCTTTTGTTTAGTAATAGCAACAATTGCTACTCCACCATTGTGCTCTACAATCTCCCTATAAGAGGTTTTCCCATTATAAAGCTCAACTTTGTCTTTTCTTACATTTATTATTTTACCCTTATATATATAGTTGCTTTCTATAGTATCCTCTTTAAAATTCATCAAAAATACCTCCAACATATTAATAATAACACTTACCAAGTATAAACTATAACTATTAGTTAAATCAATATCAAATTGAATTTATTATCCTAATTTTGCCTTTAATCTTAGTTTATCTGCAACCATTGCAATAAATTCACTGTTCGTTGGCTTGCCCTTATCATTATGAACTGTGTAACCAAATACTTTATTTATTGTATCTATTTCACCCCTTGACCATGCAACTTCAATAGCATGTCTTATGGCCCTTTCAACTCTGCTTGCAGTGGTATTATATTTTTTGGCAATGGCAGGATATAATTCTTTTGTTACTGCACTTAAAAGTTCTACATCGTTAACTACCATCTGTATTGCATCCCTTAAATATAAATAACCCTTTATATGCGCTGGGACGCCAATTTCATGCATAATGTTTGTAATTTCTGCCTCCATTGAATTAGCATTGCTATAATCCTGGGGGTCTGAAACTAATAATGAATTTCTTCTGACCTCAACAGTTGGCTGTGTTGATGAAAACATTTGTCTGATCCTTTTGGTAAACGTCTCCATATCAAAAGGTTTAACGACATAATATTCAGCACCGAGATTAATTGCCCGCTGTGTTATCTTATCCTGTCCAACTGCTGAAAGAACAATAACCTTTGGTAATTCTATATTGGGCATACTGTTTAACTTTTCGAGTACCCCTAGTCCATCAAGGTGCGGCATAATTATATCAAGTACAAGGACATCTGGCTCGAATGAAGAAACCAGTTTAATAGCCTCGAGTCCATCCTTAGCAATACCCAAAACTTCAAAATCGCTTTGAGCTTCGAGGTATTCGCTGAGAATTTTAGCAAATTCCTTGTTATCATCTGCAATTACAATTTTAATTTTCTCATTTTCCATAAATTAACCTCCCTTGTTATTATATCCAATTCCTTACAATGTAGTTATTCGACAAAAGAATAAAATATCCTTCTTATAAAAACTAATTTTTTATAATTCATTCAATTCATTCAATATAAAATTAGAAGTTCCGAGCATTTTTATGGGCGAATTCATAGATGACTTTTGTCATTATTTTTAAATTTTAAAAAAGCAGCTTATATCCTCCAATTCGTAATTTAAAATTATTAATGAATAATTACAGCAAAGATAAGAAAAATATATGAAATGAACATAGAGTGATCATCTTTTAAATTCTCCAGGCAGCTGCCTGGAGAATCGTTAAATACATATGCCCATTTGCATAAGCATCCATTCAATATAAATTGCATATCCCATATCTGGCCTGTTGACAAAAACATGAGTTACTGCACCAACAACTTTATCGTTTTGAATTATTGGGCTTCCACTCATTCCCTGAACAATTCCGCCAGTCTTTTCTAAAAGCTCCTTATCTGTAACTCTTATAACCATGCTTTTAGATCCTGGCTTTGTTTGATAATTTATTTTCTCGATTTCAATATCATATTCCTTTATATTACCATCATCAATTGAAGTTAAAATTTTGGCAGGACCCTCTTTAATTTCCGACTGCTTAGCTACACCCATTGCACCCTTCACTGAACCAATTTTATCATTATTTATTATCTTCCCGTATATACCTTCATTTGTATTTTTATCAATTTTCCCGAACTCATCGCTCTGGGAAAATATACCCCTCAGCTCTCCAGGTTTTCCCTTTGTACCCTGTTCAATAGATATTATTTTTGAACTATATACACTTCCATCTTTAATTTTAAGAAGTGTATTTGTATCTGAATCATTTATCGGATGACCTAATGCACCAAATTTTTGAGAATCAGGAATATAAAATGTAAGGGTTCCTACACCAGCAGTGGAATCTCTTATCCAAAGTCCAATTTTATATGCTTCATCATTATCAGCATAAATTGGAGATAGCTTAACATATATATCCTCATCATTTCTTTTAATTTTGAATTTTATTTCCTTATTTTTATTTTCATTAATTATACTATAAAGTTGTTTATTGCTGCCTATCTTTATGTCATTTGCTTCAATTAAAGAATCCCCTACTTGAATGCCGGCTTCAGCAGCAGGACTTAATTTTTTTCCACTTTTTGTTTGAATATCAGAATATCCTACTACAAGGATTCCATCTGTATACAGTTTTACTCCTATAGATTGACCTGAAGGAATGATTTTTATATTTTCAGAAGCAATAGTTGGTACCTTATTATTCTTTATATTAAATATATTATTTTTATAATCAAAACTTAGCCCTGCAAAGTTATTGCCAATTGTAAAACCACTAATAACCAAAAACAGGATAAAAATTGTTAAAAATATTTTTTTTAATAAATCGCACCTATTTTTCTTCAAAATATCACTCCTTTTTGGTTATTTTTTAAATTCACCTCCTTTCTTAGTCTTAAATTAACCTATTTTAGCTAATGATATACTATAATAATGACTGCATTTATTACATTATGAAGCTTAAATGTAAAGCTTATGAAACTGTAATTCGTTATTTTTATCTTACAACAATCAGTAATTTAGATTTAATCCACCGCTGCGATAAGAAAAATATATTCCATTCACTTTT
>ENA-UOOK01002339-UOOK01002339.1-fermentation-metagenome-genome-assembly--contig:-NODE-2339-length-23565-cov-8.702169_pt1 | contig 23565 bp, 18 predicted proteins | sample MGYA00245777_ERZ724023 | MGnify/ENA primary metagenome ERZ724023 (study PRJEB28704, sample SAMN03018312) | fermentation metagenome | biome: anthropogenic terrestrial biome; feature: soil; material...
TAACTTTAATTTTAATAATTTTCACTCTCCATCTTTATAATTTGTTTTGTGATATTATGAACTCCATCTGAAGATATTTCTATTGATATGCTAAAAAAGCTATCTTCAATTGTTATGAAGAATACAGGTACAAACTTCAGCACAGCATTAGGAGATTTTTCTTCTTCAAATGGAGACCTTCGATTGCTAAATGTTACGGCAGGGATAGGAGGTCGTTCTTATATGAATTATTCTAAAGTACCAATAAGGCTGGAAGAATTATGCAAGAGTATAAATCATAAACGTAAGGAACTATCTAAGCTTAGTATTTTTGAAGCCTATCGTTTAAGTTTTTATGCACACTTCCAATTAGTAACCATTCATCCTTGGGCAGATGGAAATGGGAGGATGTCTCGATTGCTTATGAATCAATTGCAATTTGAATTTAATATTATTCCTTCCAATATTAATAAGGATAGCAAGGCAGAGTATATAGAAACTCTTATTGCTACTCGTGAAAGAGGAGATATTGACTTGTTTTATAATTTTATGTTCGATGAGCATATAAAGAATTTAGAGCAAATGATTAATAATTACCAAACCTCATTAGAAGATGATAATGTTTATTATATTGATAAGGCAAAAGAGGGTGATGGATTAAATGATGGATTAAATGATGGATTAAAATTATCGGAAAGGTCAAAATCTATTATTTCTATTATTAAGGATAAACCGTCGATTACTGTGGGTGAAATCGCAAAGGCCTTGAATTTAAGTAAGCCAACAACAGAAAGAGAATTAGCCGTATTAAAATCTCAAAACATAATTCAAAGACAAGGCTCCAAAAAGAAAGGTTATTGGAATGTAAACTTATAAGAAGTTCATTACAATATTAAACATATTTGCAGTTTTTGCGTTTTAATGTTTTTAACCATATATAGATGTTTACAAAAGAAGAGAAGAAGGCAATTAACAAAGCGTTTTGGGATGGCTTCAAAACATATTGTCATAAAAAGAAGATTAAGCGTAAGTGGTTGCTTTCAAAGATCAGCATTAAGCATACTCAACTTAAGTTCTATGCAGACCATAAAAAGGCTTTAGTACTTTTCCAGATAGATAATAAGAGTGATGAGAAAAGGCAGGAAGTGTTTAGTTATTTCAATGCAATGAGGAAGTTATGGGACGAAGAGACTGGAGAGGGATTAATGTGGAGTGAAAGATTTAACGGAATTGATGATAATGAAATAAGTGCAATATATTTCAAATTAGATGAAGTAAATATATACAAAAAAGAAGACCATGAGAAGATTTACGCCTTCTTTGTAAAAAAAATGACAATACTCGAAAATATCTACATAGAATACGGAGAAGTTCTCGCAGTTCAAATCTCACAATTAGCGTAAGAAATTGAATAAGCTCCCCTAATGCTAAATTTCTACTCCAGCGGCTTATAATAACTCAAGACAAATTCCTACATGATTACTTATCGACTATGTCGCTTGGCAAAGCCAAGAAATCCCGCACGACGAAAATAGACTTTCCGTAGTGCGGGATTTATTTTCGTAGTGCGGGATTTGTACTCCCGCACTTATTTATTATTAGGATATGTTATCCTTTGAATTATTGTTGTAAATTAAGTTACGGATTTTAAATCCTTATAATAATATAGTGCGGGAGTAGGACTCATCGACTTAGTCGCTTTGCTTGCAAAGAATCCCGCACGACTGCATAAAAGAATTCCATAGAGATAAGACTATACTAATTCGTAATCCGAAGGTAAACTATCTATTATATCCACACTCTTAATTGATAAGTTTATTATACTTAACAATAGATTATAAATATATTTTGGATTATTATGTTCATCAGACCAATCATTAGGATTATTTGTAATTCCACTATCTTTATTTGTTGTTACTTGGTAGCGTTCCATTATCCATTCAATAGCACTTTTCCCATTAACAATATATTCATAAGCTTTTAATGGTATTTCTGTAATGCTTATTTGATTATTATAGATTATTGTAGTTTTATCTTCCTTACTTGCAAAACGCATCTTTTCTACTCGATAATTTAGATTATCATAAGCACCAAAAACAGTTACTACTTCCTTGCAAGGCTCAACATTTTCATAGTTTAGATGCAATTCTGCTAATTTTCTACCTGCTTTACTAAATGCCCAAAAGTCATGAGGTTTATCCATAAGAGGAATACGTGGAAGCATCTTTTTTAAATCCGAAGAAAACATATCTCTATATTTCTTACTATGTAAAAAGCCATAAACATAATAGAATAAATCTTCTTTTATAACTTTATTACCATAGCTTTCTCTTGCTCTTTTAAGTATAAAATCACTTATTGCATCATGTCTAATATACTTTTCTTCATTATTAATAGAATCAAATAAATTCCCCTGCATAGTTTCAACTTCTGTATAATAATACATAGGGAAACATTGACCATTAAATTGTAATTGTAAATCAGGAATACAATCTGTGATTAATACTGAAAAATCTTTACTTGCACCTACTCCTGAAACAGCAATAACAAGGTTTTTATGTTCTGGTGTTGGGAAAAGATTTAATTGTTGGTATGTTCTTTGTAATAATTCTTTTTGATAGCAGAAATTTTGTTTAAAGAATGGCCTGTAAGATGCTTCACATATTAAATCTTTTTTATAAAAAAATACATCATTTCTATGTGCTGATTTTATAAACAAATCCGTCCAAACAATCTTTGACTTATTAGATTGAAGTTTATAATCTTTGTTGGAGTTTAATTTTATTCTTTCATTATTATAATAATCAATCATCAATTGTATAGTATCATTCAATCTATTTTTTGATGAATTATAAATAAAACTATCTTTATTTGTTCCAATACCTAATGAATAATTTAGAAAAAAACTTTTTTCAGATACATTATATTTTTTCGTTGGTTCTATTGGAATAAATGATGAAAAAATATCATTACGATGATTTATCCAATCACCATGTGTATTAGGTATTAATCTTTCTAAATTAAAGTCAGGGTTTTTAATTGATTTGAATTTCTTAATTATTGATAGCTTATCTTCTCTATTCAAATAATCTCCAATATCATGATATAATATTTCTGCTTTTTCTTTTGAGTGTGTTTTCTTTACTAAGATAGTAATTGAAACAGGAGTACGTGAGCCACTACCGAAAATTTTACCTCCTTCTTTTCTTGATAACTCACCACTTGTTCTTTGATTTCCTCTTAAATTAAATACATATATCTTAGTAAACTCATTTTCTAAGCTTTTTCTAAAACCATCCAATCCGTTACTATCTATCCAAGCACCGTTTGTAACAAAACCGATAATTCCCCCTTGTGTTTTTTCTAATCTATCAGTTGCCCAACGAAAGGCTTTAATATAAGAATCATAAACAGCTTTATTTAGCCCTGCTTTTGAACCCTTTACATATTTATCTTGAACTGCCTTTTCTAATATTGGGTATTCTTGATTTTGTGCATTATCGTTTGCTGACTTTTGCCCAACAGAATAAGGAGGGTTACCTATTATTATATGAATTGGTGTATTTTGTTGGTCAATTACTCTTTGGGAGTTTTGAGGAAACATATCCGAGAAAAGAACATCGGCCTTTTTGCTTTCTGCCAATTGGAAGGTATCAGTTAAGCAAATACCATTAAAAGGAATATAGTTTTCTTCACTTTCAATAAGGTCATGAAAAACGTTTTCAATATTAATACTTGCAATATAATAAGCCAAAAGAACTATTTCATTAGCCTTAATTTCTTTTTTATATTTTCGTTTTAAATCCTCTTTCTTTATTAATCCACTTTGTAATAAACGAGTAATAAATGTTCCTGTCCCTGTAAATGGGTCTATTATATTAACATTCTCATCAGTTATATTTCTATCAAATTCTTCTTTTAAAACATCAGCAACACTATTGATAATAAAATCTACAACTTCAACAGGAGTATATACAATTCCTAATTGCTCAACAACTTTAGGAAAGGCTATTTTGAAGAATTTATCATATAACTCAACAATTATCTTTTGTTTGCTCTCTGCATTATCAATTCCCTTAACACTTTCTTGAACATGTCTATAAAAATTACTAAGCTTATTATTATCCTCTTCTTCAATTTTGTCATTCAATAGCTTTACCATTTTTTCCATTGACTGAGAAACAGGATTATTCTGTACAAAAGAATAGTTTTCAAATAAAGCATCAAAAACAGGTTTTGTAATTATATGTTGCGCTAAGAGTTCAATCGCAGACTCTTTAGTTAGAGAAGGATTAATATTTTTCCTTAATCCATTTAAAAACTTCTCAAATGATTTTTCATATTTTTCATTCTCTGCGATTAGTTTATTTATACTATCAATATGCCTTTGAGCAATTTCTGCAATTTCACCTGCCCATTGTTCCCAATATCTTTTATTCCCAACCTTCATTACCATACGAGCATAGATAACACTTTGCAATTCTTCAAAACGTAAAGCAAGTTGGTTTATAACATCCTCATTAATATCAATTGTTTCAGTATCTCCATTACCTAAGGAAGTACCTGAGATAATAATATTATTCGGTTTTTTTTTATTGAGTTCTATTTTATTTATTGTTGCATTAAACCTATCATCATGAGCTCTTAGTGCATTTAGAATAGTCCAAACAACTTTAAATTCATTACTATTATTTAAAGCAATTTCTGGCTCAACATCTGTTGGTACAATTACAGGAATGATTATATAACCATATTGCTTGCCCTTTGCAGTTCTCATAACTCTACCAACACTCTGAACAACATCAATTTCACTATTCCGAGCAGAAAGAAAAAGAACAGCATCTAAATTAGGAACATCAACACCCTCACTCAAACATCTAACGTTTGTTAGAATTCTACATTCATTGTTATCATCTGAGGATTGTTTTAACCATTGTAGTTTTTCATCCCTTAATGATGCTCCCATTGTTCCATCAACATGCTGCGCCGATACATTTACAATTTCTTTCTTTTCTTTGCTTGTTATACTTTTGTAATATGCTTTATAATTTATATCAAATTCTTTTGATATTTTTTCGCTTATTCTTATTGATTGACAGAAAGCAACTGCCTTTCTCATTGGAGAAGGGTCGGAAGTTTTTAAGATATTATTATCATGTAAAACTTTCTTTGATAAGGCATTAATACAACCTATTAACTTCGCTTGGTAATCTACTCCAATATTCGAACCTTCATTTGCTAATGATTCTTGTAAAGTTGTTGTAATTTGGTCTTTATTCATTGTTAAGACTAATACTTTATAGTCTGAAAGAAGTTGTTTATCTACAGCCTCTCCAAATCCTATGCGATAAATTTCATCCCCATACATTTTAGTATCATCCATTGAACATAACTCAATACTATTATCTTCTCTTGCTTTTGTTTGAGTAGCTGAACTATAAATACGTGGTGTTGCAGTCATATATAATCGCTTACAAGCATTTATATTATCATTGCTGTGAACTTTAATAAAAGCCGATTCATCTTTACCAACTAATGATACACCAGTTGTTCTATGAGCTTCATCACAAATTATTAAATCAAATATATAATCAATGTGATTTAGTCTCTTTTGTGCCTTTGAAATAACATCTATTGATTGATAAGTTGAAAACACAACAGTCATTCCTTTAGGCGATTTCCTTGCTAACTTTAATTGTTTTACAATATTTTCAATATTTGTTGATGCTGGCAAAGCAAGGTCTTCTACTGTTGTGATATTAGAATCCTCTTCTTTTGATTTCTTTTTACTAACTTCACTATCCGAACAAACACAAATAGCATTAATAGGCTCTTTTGCATCTGCTGACCATTCTCTTAATGTTTGAGAAAGTAAAGCAATAGAGGGTACAAGAAAAAGTATTAAGCCTTTATTATTTGTTTCTTTTTCTGCAATACATAAAGAAGTATATGTTTTGCCTGTACCGCAAGCCATAATAAGTTTACCTCTTTCATTATCCTTAAAATAATTATTTGTATTTTCTACTGCTGTTTTTTGATGCTCTAGTAATTTCTTTTTTCTTATTACTGCCTTTTCTCCTGTTATACCTTTGTAAAGTGAAGCCCAATCAATAGGCGATTCTTCTAAATTAATAAGACCAATTCTACTAACTGATGGATTTTGATTCTTAATAGTATTTATAGCTTCACTATTAAATCCACCTTGTGTTGTATCTATCCAAAGACGATGCGAAAAAGCAGTTTTTTGATTTTCATCATTGTAAAAGACTTTGCTTGAAGTTGATAGAAATGTATCAACTTCAGACTTTGTAATCTTTGTATTTTCTTTGTAACATTTACATTGAATTGCCCAATACTCATTATTAATAGTTTTAGCAATTAAGTCTATACCTGTATCCTTGCCTCCAAAATCTTTTTTAAATGGAAATTCATTCCATAACCATACTTCAGAAAAACGATTTGAATATATTGGATCAGTTTGTAAATAAGCTTGCATTAATCTTTCAAACCTATCTCCTTTATCCCTTTCAGAAAATGACTTATCTCTAAAATAATCAATTATTTTGTAAATGCTATTCATAAATATTTTTTTCTTTCAATCCTCAAAATTACACAAAATATTTAAATAAATATTAAATTGTGGCAAATAAAAGAATATATCATTGTCTTAATTTATTTTCTCTAATAAGAATTATTATTTCTAATCCTAAACAAAAGAGTGTGTTTTTACAAAAAATCTATTTTTTGACTTACACAATTTTTATAGTGTTTCTTTATAGTATGTTTTATAAGTAATTTTTATATAGTATTTTTATATAGCTGGAGATTATTTATAGAAATATTATAGTTTTTTTTAGTCTTTGAATATGTGCTTTTTTTGATTGCTCGATTTTCGGTAGAGATAAGGTAGAGATTGTAGCTATTTATTGAGTTCAAGGTCGATTTCCTTAGCAATTGCTTTCTTTTCTCGTGCCAATACCTTCATTCGGTTAGTTTTTGAATTTAACTTTATTGCTCTAATTAAGTCTTTATATTCCATATCAAAGCTTGCATAATAACCTCTTCCGTTATAGGTTTTAAGATGCCAATACAATTCAAGTTCAGTTCTTATCTTATTCTTATAATATTCTGTATAATACTTCTGAACTGTTTTGTTTAGCTCTTTTTTGTTTTTAATCTTAGTCCTTAGTCCACACATTCTGGCAAAAAGAAAATCATTAGTTATCTTGCAATAGCCCTTTTCTCCAATTATACTCCTTACAGCCAAAAAAGCTAATAACATTATATTCTCCCATTCTGTTTTCTCTTTTTTATAATATTCAAACCATATTTCTGTTGAGATATTAGAGAAAGGTGCTTTTGAATAATTATATCTATTCACGAGTTCTTTTCCTCGTTCAATTGACCTATTTACGTTTCCTGTTATTACTTCAAATTTTTTCTCTGCTAATCTCAGTCTTTGCATATCCAGAAGCATCTCATATTCTTCTTCATCAAGGTCATCTTCATCTATACTTAAGTCTATATTATACCTTTCACAATCTTTTTGAGAAAATTTATCATTTATATTATCATCAATATATGCTTCTTTCGCATAGTTCCATAATGCATAATCAAAAATGTCATCTAAAACTCCAATCGGGTTATCTAAGTAGTCTTTTATAATTTCTACTGGGAAATTAAAGTAATTGTAATTATTCATAATCTATTTTCTTTTATTGTTTATAATCTGTTTGTATTTGTTATTCTTATAATTTGTCTTGTAAATGAAATCTAACACTTCTTTTCGCTAAACTAAAACGAAGAAAGAAAAAATTTAAAACCAAGATTCAGCAAATTATCTTCTGAAAAGAATTTATTAAAACTTGATTTCAGTAAATTATAACCAAGAGTTAGTAAAATTATAACCAAGAGTTAGTAAAATTAAAACCAAGAGTTATTTGTATTGCTCAATTATTATTTCGCCTAATTCTTCTATTTCTTCTTCTGTGTATCTTCTTTTGACCTTCTTTGTCAAGAGGTTATGCTCTTTCCTTATGCGATAGAGCGTTGATTGTGAAATGCATAACTTTGCTAATACTTCTTTTTGGGTGTATTTTGGTAAACGTCTTTCATTTATCATAATTATGTGGTTTTTGTTTATTATTAATCAATGTTTTACGAGTACAAATATACAAAATTATTTCTATATAACAAGTTATTTCTTATTTTATTTTTTATAAAATTAGCTGTTTTTTCAATTCATTTCAATTCTCTGTTATTCTAATCAAACTAAACTAATTCAATATGCTGTATATTAATTGTTTATGCTAAACTTTTTGTATCTTTGTATTGTAGTAGTTAGGGTTTAGAGTTTAGGGTTTAGAGTTTAATTACTATTAGTTATCAAATATTTATTTAGAAACCTCGCGATAGTATAAGGTTAATCGCTTAGAATTATGATAAAATACGTTAAAGTTAGGAGAAGAATTTCAACGGGAACTAATCCAGGGAACAAGTTTTTGGCTCGTTTGTTTAGGGGCAATGATGTGTCAATTGACCAATTGTGTCAAGAGATTACTGAAAGTACAACTCTAACATATCCGGATGTGTTGGCTTGCTTAAAGGCTTTTGAGATTAACATTGCTAAGCATATCCAAAATGGTAGTGCTGTGAAGTTTAATATCTTAGGGGCTTTTATTCCTAAGATTAAGGCAAAAGCTATGAATACTCTTGAAGAGGTGGATGCTACAACTATTAAGAGTGCTTCTTGTAGGTTCTTTCCAAGTGTGGACTTTAAGAGAAGTCTTTCAAAAACTAATTTTGTTGAGGCAGACCTTAACATTAAGGGCATACAGCTTCCTGATGGGGAAGAAGAAATTATTCCGTAGTTAATTGTTAATGGTTAATTGTAGGGGCGAACCTGTGTGTTCGCCCTTTTTTTATGGTTGTTTGTAGGGCGAACACATAGGTTTGCCCCTACATTTTATTTATGGTTGTTTGTAGGGCGAACACATAGGTTTGCCCCTACATTTTTTTTATGGTTGTTTGTAGGGCGAACACATAGGTTCGCCCCTACATTTTTTTGAATATATTTTATTTTAATATCACGTATTCTTTTTGGTTTGTGTTTCCTACCCTATCTTTTACAACTATTTTTAAGGTATTTGAGGGTTGGTTCAACTCTTTTGTGTCTATGGTATAAGTGAGGGTGGCATTCTTTCCGTCATATTCCATTAGTACCCATTGTTTATTTATATAGGCGTTATAGGATTTTATCCCTGAAAGATTATCTGTTATCTTTACTTTTAGGGTTTTTTGGTTTGGCTTTAACTTGGTGGCTTTAAAATTAATAGGGGAGATTTTTGGAGCTATGGTGTCTAAGGCTATGGTAAAGTGTCCAAAGGTCTTTGTATTTGCAAGTATTTTATCGTTAATTATTTTGCCTCCAACATAACTTAAAGACCGACCTTTTAGTTGTGCTATTACGAGCTTTTGTTTTAATTTCTCATCTTTTAAAAGAGGTTCAGGAATTGTAATAGAAAGGTTCATATTCAGGTGTAGGGGTGAGTTAGATAGTATCTTATATGTGTTAATTTTACCTATACTATCTGTATCTTTACTAAAATCAACTCTTATATTATCGTATAGTGCGTTTTTAGGGATTCTTATATTTATATCTTCATAAGTAATTTGATTGTCTTGATTCCAATACAAATTATGAAATGTTTTTGGGGATGTATCGGTGTTTGAGTATTCTATTAATGAACTAATAGTGGATTGTAAATAGAATATGAAGCTTGTTTGGTTTCCACTATAATCTTGTAGGATGTATTCTATTTCTTTTATTTGTCCTTGCTGCATTTGAATTATTCCATTTTGGTTATCTGTATTGAAATAGGGTAATGCGTTGCCTGGGAGGTGTTTTGTGATTAGATACCTTTCTTTATTGTTTAAGTATTGTTCGTAGTCTATACAGGCATTTATATATCTTGATTCATCAAATGAAAACTCATCTATTTTAAATTGCCAAAAAAGTTCTTTATCTACGTTGAGTTTATAGGAATATACTCCATTTCTTTGAGTACTGCCTTCGCTCCTATCATATGCCATTATTCCTAAATAGACCTTATTGGTTACTTTTATGGTATCATATTGCTTAATGTCTTTATTTTTTCCTGCTATATTATATTTTCTTTTAGCATTCTTTCCTTCTATTCTTGAAAAATCTCCCTCAGGATATATATTTATGGAGTAAATTTCAGGGGGTATTGTATCTTTTACCTTAAAGCCCATCAATTGAGGATTAATTATATTCTCTGTTTTTGTGTTTCTTACCTCAAAATGTAGATGCACTCCTGCACTTGAACCTGTATTTCCTGCTATTCCTATTATTTCACCTTTATTTATTCTTAGCTTCCCTTTACTTACTGGGATATCAAATTCATATCTCTGATTGGTGTATTGGTATTCTCTTACGAATTGTTCTATCTTAGGACTATATTTTTCAAGATGCATATATACAGTTGTATAGCCATTAGGATGAGTTATATACAAATTCTTTCCTCCTCCAAAGGCTTGAATTTTAATTCTTGACACCTCTCCTTCATAAGGGGAATAAATGGTTCTATCCTTTGGATTTCTTACTCTTAAATCAATTCCTGAATGAAAATGGTTCTGTCTTAATTCTGCAAAATTTCCTGATAGGGTTAGCGGTATCTTTATTGGAGATGAGAAATCAGGTAGATTTTGAGCTTTTACTTGACAAAAGAGGTTTAAATGTGTGATTATAATTAAGAGACAGAATAATATTTTCATTATTTGCAATAACACATCTTAGTAAATGAAAGTAATCTTTGTTGAACAAGTTCTTTGGCTTCAATATGTGCCATATGGGCTACATTATCTAACATCATAAGTTCGGAGTGTGCTGGTAACATAGCTTGTGCAAATACATTTTCTATAATAATTCTTGGGTCTTTTTTGCCAATTATAAACATAAATGGATGCTTTGCTTCAATTAATACATTCAATTGTGAATGTCTTTCTATCATACCTTTCTGTGCTGCTATAATACTTTTGGCTTCCATTTGCATTGCAACTTCTTGAAGGTCTTTAATCTCAGGATAAAATTCTTCTCTTTTTGTTTCATAGAACAACTCTGGAATAAAACTTACTATAAAACTTGCTCTATTATTTTCAATTACTGTGCACATCTTCAATCTATTTTCCTTTGCCTTTTCGTTATCTTCTAAGGCGTGTGAATTAACTAAGCATAACCCTTTAACATATTGAGGATAAAGTTCTGCAAATGATAAAGCAATATATCCTCCCATTGAATGTCCTGCAATAACACAATCTTTAATTCCTAAATTATCTAAGACCGATTTAACCATTTGAGCCTGTAATTCCATAGTGTGAGTCTCTGCAATTGAAGAACTTTCGCCATGTCCCAAAAGGTCTATTGCAATTATTCTTATCTCTTTCATATATTTAAATGCATAGCTTGCCCAAACATCCAAACTATTCATAAAGCCGTGCAAAAGAACCAATGTAATATCTCCTTGTCCTTCGTCTTGATAGTTAATTATTGCATTATCATTAAAAAGAATGCTTCTGTGTTTCATAGTAAAAAAAGGTTAAATTATTTAGCAAAAATAAATATTATTATTCATAATTGGGCATAGTTTGGCTAAAAAAATATATATTTGTAGATTATTAGCAACCATTTTATATGATATATACTGACTATAATCTTAAAAGGCTCAATAGTTTTGCACTAAATTGCAGGGCTAAGACTCTTATTGAAATAAAATCCGAAGCCGACCTGCTCCAATTACCTAATCTATTAGATAAAAAGAATATTATTTTAGGTAAGGGTTGTAATACTATTTTTGCAAATGAGTATTTTGATGGCTTGGTTGTATATCTCCAAAACAAAGGTATAAGTGTTATTGAAGAAAACACCGATTATGTGGTGATAGAAGCCTTTGCCGGAGAGGATTGGGATGACTTAATTGAGTTTTGTTGTGATAATAATTTCTGGGGAATTGAGAATCTTGCTGCCATACCTTCAAGTGTTGGTGCTGCAATAGTTCAGAATATAGGGGCTTATGGTTCGGAGATTAAGGATAGTTTCCTTTCTTGTCTGACCTATAACCCAATTGAAAATACTTGGAAAGAATATAATAATGAAGAATGTGCCTTTGGGTATAGGTATTCTATATTTAAATATCCTAAACGGTTTGAGATAATTTGGAAAATACGACTAAGATTATCTCTTAAACCTAATCCAAATACATCCTATTATGCAATTAAAGAGAAGATAGAGAAAGAAAAAATAAATATCAGCTCTCCTTCTCAAATGAAAGAAATAGTTACACAGATAAGAAACTCAAAGCTTCCAGATACAAAACTTTTACCCAATTGTGGCTCTTTCTTTAAAAATCCTGTGGTTAGTGAAGAAGATTTCCCGAAATTAGAGAAATTATATCCAAATATCCCTTCATATCCAGCTCCAAATGGGGTAAAGCTTGCAGCTGGATGGTTAATTGAACAAACAGGTTGGAAAGGTAAAAGGGTTGGAAATGTTGGTATGCATTCAAAACAAGCCTTGTGTATGGTTAGTTATGGTGATGCAACAGCAAAAGAAATTCTCTATTTAGCACAAGAGATTACAAATAGTATTAAAGAAAAATTTAATATAGAATTAGAAAAAGAAGTACATATAGTATTATGATTAGAAAGATAACAGCACAAGAATTCTGGGATTGGTTCATTACAAAGAGCGAATTTCTTATGGACTTAGATAACTCAAATGACAAAGACCAACTTATTAAAGAGTTTGAAGAAGTTTTAGCTTCTTATTCGGAAGGATTGAGTTTTGAGATTAGTGAGCTCTCGCAAAATGGACGCTCAATTACCTTTTCGGCAGAAGGAGATGAGGATTATTTTGAGGATGTAATTGAGCTAACTAATAATGTTCCTATATTGGATTTTTGGGACATTGTTGCGTTTAAACAGCCACAGGGAGAGAGGGTCAGAATAAAATTTGAGAACTACTCCATAAATAGTAAAGACCTTTGGTTTATTCCTATGGAGAATGACGAGGAATTGTCTGAGAAGGTTGGAATAATGGTTGGAATAAATGATTTGAACGAAGAGGATGAAGACCAATTAATAGCAGTTTATACTCTTATTGAAGCTATGATAGGAGAATATGATTGCACAACCTTACTTGGATACTTCGAACTCTGCTTGTTGCCTGAAAATCCAGAGCAGGAGGGTTTTATTCCTTTAACACAATTACCAGAATTTATTGCTTGGCACTTAAATAAGATAGATAACATAAAGGATTAAAAACAATATTTTAAGGTAAATAAATGAGCTATATGTAGTTAGATTGAGTTGGTTTAGGGTGGCATAAGCATTAGTTTAGTTATTATCCAAAAATATGTTAGCTTAATTTAAGAAAGCAACATAAAGATTAAATATTTGTTGATAATTGAAAATCTTGTATTACCTTTGCCAAAGGAAAAGACAAAAAGTATTAAATTTAATTTTTGAGTATCTTTAACCTTTATTTATGATCTATTTTCCAAACTCTAAGATAAATATCGGACTGAATATCATTTCCAAACGAAATGATGGGTTTCATAATATTGAGACTATATTATATCCTTTGAGCTTATGTGATATACTTGAAGTTCGTCCTAAGCAAATTGGCAATACTTCTTTGGAAGTTAGTAATATGATTATTGAAGATGAGAACCTTTGCTTAAAGGCATACAATCTTTTAAAGAAAAACTACCCTCATCTTCCTGAGGTAAGTATTCATCTTATTAAGAATATTCCATCTCAGGCTGGCTTAGGAGGTGGTAGTAGTGATGCTGCATTTACTTTAAAGTTGCTTAATTCGGAATGTGAGTTAAATCTTTCTGAGTTGGAATTGGAGAAATTTGCTCGGGAATTAGGTTCCGATTGTGCATTCTTTATTTATAATATTCCTTGTTATGCCTACGAAAAGGGCGACAAATTCTATAATACTACACTTTCTTTGAGAGGGAAAACTATTTTATTAGTTAAACCTAATATTTCTATTTCTACTGCTGAGGCTTATTCTGAGGTTGTGGCTCAAAAAACGGAGTATAATCTCTTAAATATTGTGGAAAACCTCCCAATTGCTCAATGGAGACATTTTATTAAGAATGATTTTGAGAAAACCTTGTTCAAAAAGTATAAGGAACTGGAACTAATTAAGGATAAGATGTATGAAATTGGGGCTTTATATGCTCAAATGAGTGGGTCAGGTTCTACTATTTATGGGTTATTTGACAGGGATTTAACCCCCGATGAAATAAATCTTTTTGATTATCCGTTTGTTTGTAATAGAATTTTAAAATAAATATAAATAATAATTTAATACTTTAAGATTATGAGTGAAATAAAAAACTTAGAACCAAAAGCTGTTTGGAAGAACTTTGATTTAATTTGTTCTATTCCTCACCCTTCAAAGAAAGAAGCTAAGATTGTCGAAGCTATGGTTGATTTTGCAAAGAAGAATAAATTAGATTATACCATTGATAAGGTTGGTAACGTAATTATTCGCAAGCCTGCCTCTAAGGGTATGGAGAAGAAAAAAGGTGTTATTCTTCAAGCTCATTTAGATATGGTTCCTCAAAAGAATGCTGACACTAAGCACAATTTTGAAAAAGATGCTATTCAACCTTGGATAGATAAGGGTTGGGTTAGAGCAAAAGGAACTACCCTTGGTGCAGATAATGGAATGGGAGTTGCAGCAGCTATGGCTGTGTTGGAAAACAAGAGTTTGAAGCATGGACATGTGGAAGCTTTGTTTACTATTGATGAAGAAACTGGTATGACAGGTGCATTTGGACTTGAAGCAGGTCTATTAAAAGGAGATATACTTCTTAATCTTGACTCCGAAACAGAAGGCGAACTTTATGTGGGTTGTGCAGGAGGAATTGATGGAACATTTATTTTTGACTATAAAAAAGAAACTACTCCTGTTGGCTTATCAGCTTTTGCATTAAATATTACAGGTCTTAAAGGTGGACATAGTGGTATGGATATAATTTTAGGACGAGGCAATGCAAATAAGATTTTATTTAGACTCTTCAAGGCTTTGGAATCTCTTGGATTAAGAATATCTGAAATTAATGGTGGTAGCTTGCGTAACGCAATTCCTCGTGAGGCTTTCTCTACAATTGCTATTCCTACTTCAAAGGTTGCAAAGGCAAAGAAAACTATTGAAACTCTAACAATAGAAATTAAAAATGAACTTGCTTTGGTTGAACCTTCTTTGGAGATTAAATTCAATGCAACTGCTCTTGGTAAAAATGTTATAGACTTAGATACTCAAAAAAGATTGATTGCTGCTGTGTATGCTTGTCCGAATGGAGTTATGCGAATGAGTGATTCTATGAAAAACTTGGTTGAGACTTCTACTAATTTGGCAATTGTAAAGAGTGATGATAAAACAATTAAGATTAGCTGTTTGTTGAGAAGTAGTGTTGATAGTGCAAAAATGGATTTAGCTCAAATGATGCAAAACGTTTTTGAATTGGCAAAGGCTAAATGTAATTTTACAGGTGCATATCCAGGCTGGAAGCCTAATATGAAATCTCCTATCTTAAAAACTATGCAAACTACATATAAATCTTTATATGGAAAAACTCCTAAGATAATGGCTATTCATGCAGGATTAGAATGTGGACTATTGGGTGGTGTTTATCCTTCGTGGGATATGATTTCCTTTGGACCAACCATTATGAACCCACACTCTCCTGATGAAAGAGTAAATATTGCTTCTGTTGAGAAATTCTGGAATTATTTACTTGAAACTCTTAAAAATATCCCAAACAAATAGAAGTTTCTTAGAAATGATTCTTTTTTCAAAGAGAAAAATATATAAATTAGAAAGCCAAAGACTGAAAGGTTTTTGGCTTTTCATTTTTATTGTTTTTATTTATTTGATTTTTTGTCCTATTGACTTAAAGGCTCAATATTATAACACGGGAGTTGATAATGGATATACTAAGTGGCGAAGGATAAAAACTAATAGATTTGAGGTTGTTTACCCCAATTTCTATGAAACAAGGGCACAAGAATTAGTTTCGGTTTTAGATACTTTATACGGAGTTATAGGTAGTAGTTTGAAAACTCAACCACCTTATATTCCATTTCTTTTGCATACCAATACTGCCTATTCAAATGGGTTATCGGTTTGGGCTCCTAAACGAATAGAGCTTTGGACTACTACTCACCCAACCAACTATCCTTATCCTTGGTTATGGCACGTATCTATTCACGAATTAAGACATGCCGCTCAGGTCTATTCCTTAAAGCAAGGCGTTTCTAAAACCCTAATCAATATCTTCGGAGAACATATATATGGCATACTCTTAGGTGCATTTATCCCTACTTGGTTCTTAGAAGGTGATGCAGTGGTTATGGAAACGGCAATTACTCCTTCTGGGAGAGGCAAAACTCCTGATTTCAATATGTATTTCAAAGCTCAAATATTAGATAAGGGAAGATATTCATTTGATAAAGCTTTGCTTGGTTCTATGAAAGACTATGTTCCAAACAACTATATATTGGGTTATTACTTAACCTCTTTTGGAAGAATTAACTATAATAAGGATATTTGGGCAGATATGATGGAGAATGTTGGAAGAAATTTTTGGAAATTTCAATTCTTTGGACGTTCCCAACAAAAAGGATTATCTATAAGTACAAAAGATTTATATAATCTTACTTTGGATACTCTTACAAAGAGATGGATAAAAGAAGATAGAGCCTACTTTGACCAAAGAAAAGCTATCCCAAATAATAAACTTAATAAGAAAAAAGAGTTCTATTCCAATTATTATCAACCCAAGGGGCTAAACGATTCAACAATAATTGCTTTAAAAACATCTTCTTTTGAAGCTCCGAGGTTTGTAAAAATAAATAATAGGAAAGAAGAAGACTTGGTTTTAGTTGGAAGAATATTGCATAACTACTATGATATAAAGGATAGTTGTTTGATTTTTTCAGAATACAAATCGCATTATCGTTGGGAGCACGAAAACTATTCAGATATTGTAGAATATAATATAAATAATGATACCTACAAGTCTATTACCTTTAATAAGAAAATTTATACCCCATCGTATAATCCAATTAATTCTAATCAAATTGCGGCAGTAGAAGAAGATAAAATGAATAATCAACATTTGGTTATTATTGACAAAAATACTGGAAATATCATTAAGAAATTTGAAAACAACATTCTTTACGACAAATTCTCTTATCCTGTGTGGAATAATGATGCTTCGGAAATTTATCTTATCAAAAACAATCAAGAAGGTAAATCAATTGTAAAATATAATATCCAAAACGATAGCTCTACTTCAATTTTACCTTCTTCGTTTAATAATCATTCAAAACTGAAATATTATAATGATAGATTATATTTTATTAGTGATTATGAGAATAAATATCAAATCTATTCAATTGATTTAAAAACTAATTCTGAGACTATTACCCAACATACAGATTCAAGATTTGGAGTAATGGATTTTGAAATAATTGGGGATAAATTCATAATTAGTGATTACACCTCAGATGGATTAGAAATAGTAAAGCAACCTATAACCCAAGTAAATACAATAACCTCATCTCATATAAGCCCAATATTTGAAGAGGCAGAGAAAATCACAAAACAAGAAAACTTTATATTTGGACAACAACATATAAAGGATACCCTTTTTAAGAGTGAGAAATATAGGAAACTAACACATTTATTTAACTTTCATAGCTGGTCTCCACTCTATATTAACACTCAAACCCAAGACGTAAACTTCGGAGTATCGGCATTCTCTCAAAACTTGCTTGGAAGTAGTGTGTTACAAGCAGGATACAAATACATATTCTCCGAAAAAAGAGATGAATACAATCTCGATTATAGCTATACAGGCTGGTACCCAATTCTAAAACTTAACTTCAAATATGGTCAAAGAGCTATCCAATTCGATAAACCTTTTGGTCAAGATTTCTATTCAGTATGGGAGGAGTATAACATAGGATTAAATATAGATTTGCCTTATAGCTGGACAGATAGAAATTATTTCAAAGGTGCAAAATATTCATTCTATTATTCTTTTAGGAATATCATTCCGGACTACAATTGGAATAAATCACTTACTATTTTTCATACAGCAGGCTTTGGCTTATCGTGGAATATTATACAAATGATGGCAGAAAACGATATAGTTCCACGTTTTGGTCAAACATTTAGGCTCAAACTCCAACGCTCTATTACCAAAGATAATGCAAACATCATAGCTATTGCAACCACAACCTTTCTTCCAAGTATTTTTAGAAACCATAGCATAGAGCTAAATTTAGGATTTCAGAAGAACACTCCTACCATTTATTATTTCCCTAACGAAATCCCTTTCACCAAAGGAGTTGTTGGAATATTTCCAACCTATTATTATGGGGCACAATTCAATTATCATTTTCCTGTATCCTATTCGGACTTATCAATATGGAAATTACTTTACATAAAACGCATACATTCACGAGGATTTTACGATATCGGTTTCTTTGATAAGGAGTTTCAAAGTAGTTTTGGATTAGATATAAATATGGATGCCCACATTTTTAGGATAGAGCAAGGCTTTACATTTGGAGTACGCTTAGGTTATTTGCCTCAACTAAACGACTTCTTCACCAATATCTTATTCAATATTAATATATAAATAAGACAAAAATTTTCCATTAATACTTGATGAAAATATTTATTTTCTCTAACCCAAGTATAGCTTTTCCATCTTAAATAGAATCAAGTTTTAATAAATTCTTTTCAGAAGATAATTTATTAGAATCAAGTTTCAGTTTATTAGAATCAAGTTTCAGTGAGCTTGTTTTTGATTTAAAATATTAATCTATAAAAAGCATTTAAATCCTATGGGCAAAAAATAAGAAAGATGCAAGCAGTGCTCACATCTTTCTTCTATAATTATATTTAAGTATTAGTCTGTTATAGACCTACAAACGATGTATAGGCAGCAGAGTCCATTAGTTCGTTGGCTTCTTCTGGATTGGTTAGTTTGATTTTAACTATCCAACCTTTTCCATAAGGGTCTGTGTTGATTGCAGCTGCATTAGATTCTAAGTCTGCATTAAACTCTAATACTTCTGCTGAAACAGGTAAAATTAAGTCTGATACTGTTTTTACTGCTTCAATTGAACCAAAGGTTTCATTTTTGTCTAATGTTTCACCTTCTGTGTCTACATCAACAAATACTATATCTCCCAATTCGTGTTGTGCAAAATCAGTGATACCTACATAGGCTTGTTCGCCTTCTATTCTTAACCATTCATGGTCTGTTGAATACTTTAAATTTTCTGGAAAGTTCATTTTATTTTATTTTTTGAATTATTTTGTTTTCTGCTTATATTTAACTCTTTTGCCCAAGTATTAGAATTTCAAAATTACTATTTTTTTCAATATTACCTAATATCAAGCCTAATTTTTTACTAATTTATATCTTAATACTTTGTTTTCTAAACCAATAGAAACTACATATACTCCTTTGTTTAGGGTAGATATATCTATTTCATTGGAGTTTTTTTGTGAGATAATTTGATTTCTACCTAATAAATCAGATATAATAACAGATTTTATTTTATGATTGGTTTTAATATTTAGAATATCTATGGCAGGATTAGGGTATAATACTACTGAATTGTCATTTTCTATTTCGGTTAGCCCTATGAGTTGAACTGCCTTTTTTACCGCATCAAGTGCTGAGACTTTTCCCCAACCCCATTTATCATTAGGCAGGGTGGATGTGGTGTAATTATCCTGCCTTGCAGTTTGAAATAATATTGTTTTAACTTGGCTTGGAGTTAGGTTTGGGTTAGCCTCCAACATCAAGGCTACAATGCCCGCAACCATTGGCGAAGACATTGATGTTCCAGAAAAAGATGCAAAAGAATAGGCTCTATCATTAAAATATATATCTTGTACGCTTGTATTAGTTTCTGTTGCAAATGAAGAGATAGAAGATTTAACATTTACACCTGGTGCTGCAATCTCTGGTTTTAAAGCTCCGTCAATTCTTGGTCCTATGCTTGAAAAACCAGCTCTTTGACCACCTGAGTAAGATTCTCTTGGTTTTGCGGTGTAAGCAGCAACTGAAATCATTCCATCTCCAACCGCTGGTTCCCCAACTCCATATAGGTTATCTCCTGAAATATGATTACCCTGAAATCTTGCAAAATTTAATCCCCAATTACCTACTCCTGTATTTAGGCATGCAACATTCCATGCGTGAACTATTCCAGAAGAAGCTTTTGTGGAAAGAACAACAAAATATTTTCCTGCTTGATAATTGGAAAGTCTTATCTCCCAATCTGCAAGTGGGCGATGCGATGCAAGAGATGAAGCTAATGAATTTGCTCTATAAATTAGGCTATCTCCATCAATTACAATGCATGTATCATTAATAATGTCGTTCGATGCTGTATTTACCCAAGGTGTTGCATAGATTAATTCTTGAAGGTTATTGTAAAATTCTATTCTGGAAGAAAAACTATCGGTGCTATCACCCGTCATAGTTATGGTTTGACCCCAATAATTAGGTCTTGGATATTGAAAATCAAAGGTGATTCCTGTTGAAATAGTGTCGTTATTTGTAAAGACTTTCTTGACATGAAAATTATTATCTCCATTATTTCCTCCACTTGTAACAAAGACAACACTATCTGTATCAGACATTAGCTTCACTGCTTGGTCTAATAGGGAGGTGCCATCCATCATACCAAAATGATATAATCCCCAACTACCATTTATAACTAAGCGTTTGTTTTTTTGTTTTGCCACATCCCTCATCCAAGAGTAAGCATCTAAAACTGCTGCCTCATCAATAAGAAAAGTTGCCATCAAAAGCTCTGAATCAAACGCCACTCCTCTATATGGAGTTGAAGCTCCTGCTCCTGCGGCAATTCCGCTGACATGTGTTCCGTGAGTTCCTATATTATAAATGTTCAAAGTGTCAGATTGAGCTGCCAATAATTCTTGTTGTGTGTAGAAAACTGTTCCATAAGGGAAATTATTAGGAGAAGGTCCTTGCATTCGGTATTGATCCCAAGCTCCTATAATCCTATAATTAGTCATTGAAGTATCGTAAAACATCGGATGAGTGTAGTCAAAACCCCAATCGGTAACACCTATTATTACATCTTTACCTGAATAGCCGCCAGGGAGTTCAAACCCTTGCCAAACCAAATCACTACTTACATCATTAGTTGCCCTATCGAGTTCTGCTCCATTAATTTTCCTTGAAATATCTATCTCAATAATTCCTTCCAACGCAATCACTTCTCTTACTCTACAAGTTGGGATATAAAGAGTAATTATATTACCTATTTTAGATACAATCTTACAATTGAGATACTCTAAGTCTTTTACATTAAAATCATCACTTAGTTTTGCAATGGTTACAAGATAAGAAGTACCTTCAATTTCTCTAAAAGAATATCTTTGAGCAAAATTATCAGATAGTTTAGATTGGTCATTTTGCAAAAAACCTTTTATTCCTATGCCTAAGTGTTGAGCATAAAGTCCTTCAAATGAAAGAATAACTAACAGGAAAAGTATTTTTTTCATATCTATATTATTTATTAGAAACGTTCTAAATCAAACAGCAAAGTTAGTAAAAGAAAATCATTTAAATAAAAAAAAGCGTCCTAATTAAATTAAGACGCCTTTCTAAACTACCAATAAAAATTAGTACTCATCTTCATGAAAGAAGAAATCCTCCTTAGTTGGATAATCAGTCCAAATCTCCTCTATGCTTTCGTAAGTCTCATCCTCATCTTCAATTTCTTCTAAATTTTCAATGATTTCAGCAGGAAGCCCACTTCTTTTTGCATAGTCTAAGAGTTCCAGTCGTGTTGCTGGCCAAGGAGCATCGTCCAATTTTGAAGCCAATTCTAATGTCCAATACATTGTCTGATAATATTATAAAAGTATAAAAAACGAATAAGTATATCCCCAAATTTTTTGCAAAAGTAATATTATTTCATTAACAAACAAATTTTCAGCATTATTTTTAGAGAAGAAATAAATTTAAAACAATAATAAATTAGGGTTTTAAAGTACTTATTCAAAAATATGTCTCGAATATATTAGATTATTCGAGACATATTTTGAATTAATAGGAGTTTATTTTTAATTAAATATTAATAAAATCATCCTTGTAGATATATTTCATCATATTTATAATCCTTCATGATATATCTTGAAAGACAAAACAAATAATCAGAAAGTCTATTAATATAGATTAACGATTTTTCACTTACAAATTGTTCGTTATTTAACTTTGAAAGTAATCTTTCTGCTCTTCGACAAATGGTTCTTGCAACGTGAGTATGGGATGAGATGTAATATCCTGTTGGAAGAATAAAGTTTTTTAACTTAGGTAGCTTCTGTTCCATAGTATCAATTCTTTCTTCAAGATCTTTAATATCTATTTGAAAATCTTTCCAAACATTATCAAAAATCTTCTCAGCATCTTCTTTGTCTTCGGGCAAGGAAGCAATAATTGTTTGGAGCTTGAACATAGAATTTATAACAACAAGAAGATATTTAGCATTAGTATTGTTTTCAGCTTCAATTTTTGATCTTCCTGCTTTTTTCTCTCTTTTAATTATTAAGTCTCTAACCAGTCCAATGTGAGAATTTAGCTCATCGAGAGTTCCATAACATTCTACTCTAAGGTCAAACTTATCTACCCTCTTTCCTCCAATAAGTGAAGTTGTGCCCTTATCTCCTGTTTTGGTATAAATCATATTACATATACCTTTCTACAGCTTTAATTTCTGGTAATTCTTCTCTAACTGCTTGCTCAACTCCATGCTTAAGGGTCATCATTGCGTGAGGACAAGAGCCACAATATCCTTGCAATTCAACGTAAACAACCTTATCATCAGTTAAATTAATAAATCTAAGGTCTCCTCCATCATTTTGAAGATAAGGTCTTATCTTGTTAAGCACTTCTTTAACTTTTATCTCTAATTCTTGTTTTTCTTGCGGTGTCATGATATTTATATGTTTAATTTGTTATTAATCTTTTTTGCCAAACTCAAAAAGTGTTTTGTTTCTAACGCTTCATTATCCAAACTTATTGGGTTTCCACTATCATTTGTTAAAGAAATATCTTCAGTGATTGGTATTTCTTCCAATAACTCGAGGCTTAGTTCTTCGATTAGATTTTTAGTTCCGTTCTTTCCGAATATATAATATTTATTGTTTGGAAGTTCTTTTGGAGTAAAGAAAGCCATATTCTCAACAAGACCCAAAATAGGAATATTGATATCTTTATTTTTAATCATATTGATAGCTCTTCTCACATCAGCAACCGCTAATTCTTGAGGTGTTGAAACAAATATCACTCCCGAAATAGGAAGTTCCTTAAGAATAGTTAATTGAATATCCCCTGTTCCAGGAGGCATATCAAAAATTAAATAATCCAACTCATCCCAAAGTGTATCGGAGATTAATTGAACAATTGTGTTGGAAGCCATTGG
>ENA-UOOK01002340-UOOK01002340.1-fermentation-metagenome-genome-assembly--contig:-NODE-2340-length-23563-cov-4.126553_pt1 | contig 23563 bp, 13 predicted proteins | sample MGYA00245777_ERZ724023 | MGnify/ENA primary metagenome ERZ724023 (study PRJEB28704, sample SAMN03018312) | fermentation metagenome | biome: anthropogenic terrestrial biome; feature: soil; material...
TGAGGGTCGCGGGTTCGAATCCCGTTTCCCGCTCATAGCTGAAGTATTTTAAATATAAATTGATTTTATATTTTTAAATATTTTTTTGCTGATGTAGCTCAGTAGGTAGAGCACTTCCTTGGTAAGGAAGAGGTCACCGGTTCAAATCCGGTCATCAGCTCTAAAGCTTACTTTTCGCAAAATTAAAATTTGTAAAGAAAAAATAAATACGGGCGTAGCTCAACTGGTAGAGTGACGGTCTCCAAAACCGTAGGTTGCGGGTTCGATTCCTGCCGCCCGTGCAAACTTCATTAAAATATGCAGTGAAAAAGAAATTACAAACTGCATTTTTAATCATATTAGAAATGGAATGCATTTATGATAGCTAAATTCAAAAATTTTATAGTAGAAGTCCAAAAAGAAATGAAAAAAGTTTCTTGGCCTACTCGTGAACAATTGAAAGAATCGACAATTGTTGTTTTAACCATTACTTTTATCCTCACTGTTTTTATTTATTTGGTTGATTTCAGTCTAGATAAAGTTATAGGACTAATATTTTAATTAAATTAATACCTCCAATTGGAATTATAATGCAAGATAGCAATCAAACTAATTCAGAATTAGAAGAAATTAAAGAATTCTCTGAAAATACTGAAATAGAACAAAAAGTAGAAATCGAAGAGCAACAATTAGAAGATCCTGACAAAGACAAAGGTAAATGGTATTCTTTGCGTACTTTTACTAGCCACGAAGCTAAAGTGAAATTAGCTATTGAGCTTGAAGTAAAAAGATTAAAAATGGAAGATAGAATTTTTGAAGTTTTAATTCCACAAGAAAATGTATATGAAATTCGAAATGGAAAACGCAGACAGCGTACTCGTAATTTCTTACCCGGTTATATTCTGGTTAGAGCTGAAATAGATAAAAGAGTAAAAGATGTACTTGTGAATCTACCTTCTGTCGTTAGTTTCGTGGGTCCACGCGGAGAACCAGCTCACTTACAACCAGAAGAAGTAAATAGAATCCTTGGAAGATTAGAAGAAAGAAAAGATATTACTACAGTAGAAACTGCATTCGCTATCGGAGATCCAGTAAAAGTAATTGATGGTCCTTTCTCTACTTTTAATGGAACAATAAAAGAAGTAAATAACGAAAAACAAAAATTAAAAGTAGAAGTAGGTATCCTTGGCAGAAAAACTCCTGTAGAATTAGACTTTAGCCAAGTGGAACCGGAAAATCACTCTTAATATTACAATTGTAAAAAAACAAATTATAGATAAATAACTAACTTATTGTTATAGTTTAACTTATAGAGCAAAGAAATGGCAAAAAAAGTATTAGGATCTTTTAAACTTCAATTAGGCGCAGGCGAAGCTACAATGTCTCCTCCTGTAGGTCCAGCATTTGGACAAAGAGGTTTAAATGGTATGGAATTCGTTAAGCAATTCAATGCTGCTACTGCAAAAGAAAAAGGTATGATTTTACCTGTAGTAGTTACATTTTATGCTGACAAATCCTTTACATATATCGTAAAATCACCACCAGCTCCGGTGCTTTTAGTAAAAGCAGCAGGTATTCCAAAAGGATCTCCTGAATCAAATAAAAAGAGAGTAGGTAAGGTTACAGTTGCTCAATGCGAAGAAATTGCAAAGATCAAATGGAACGATTTAAATTGCGATAAGATGGAATCAGCAGTTAGCATGCTGAAAGGTACTGCCCGTAGTATGGGTATTGTAGTAGAATAGTAATTTCTCTACTAAATAATTTATAATTTTTATAACAAATATTAACGCAAAATTAATATGAAAAAGACAGGTAAGAGATATGCTTCGCTCGCTAAATCCTTTGATGGTAAAGTAGAGTATAATTATAAAGAAGCTGTCGCTATAGTAAAGAAAAATGCCACTGCTAAATTCGACGAATCATTTGAATTAGCAATGAATCTTGGCGTTGATCCTCGTAAAGCTGACCAATTGGTTCGCGGTACTGTGTCATTACCTCATGGTACAGGTAAAAGCGTTAGAGTATTAGTGCTTGCTAAAGCTCCAAAAGATAAAGAAGCCTTAGACGCAGGAGCTGATTATGCAGGGCTTGAGGAATATTTAGAGAAAATTAAATCCGGTTGGACAGATATCGATGTAATTATTTCTACTCCCGATGTAATGGGCGAAGTAGGAAAATTAGGTAGAGTGCTCGGTCCTCGCGGTTTAATGCCAAATCCAAAAAGCGGTACCGTTACATTCGATGTAGCTCAAGCCGTATCAGAAGTAAAAGGCGGTAAAATTGAATATAGAGTTGATAAGACTGGTAATGTTCACGCTGCTGTCGGAAAATGCTCATTTGACGAAAAGAAATTAGAGGAAAATGTTTTAGCATTATACCAAAGCATCGTAAGAGCTAAACCTCAATCCGCTAAGGGCAAGTATATAAAGTCCATTTCTTTCACTAGTACTATGGGTCCCGGTGTGAAAGTAATTGAGCAATCATTACCTACAGCTTAAGCTCTATTGAAACGATATAATTGAAAATTATTTTCAATTATATAAATTAATTAAGAAATATTTACGCACTCGTATAAATAAATCTCTTTCTAATAGCCGCTTCTACCTTTTTTAAAAAGGGAGCTAAAGGAAAGAAACTAAATAAGGTCAATACAAAATGATAACTAAGCAAAGAAAAGAAGAGATTGTAGCTGAATTGATTGAACAAATCAAAGGTGCTAACTCTTTTTATTTCGTTGATTATAAAAGTATGCCTGTGAAGCAAATGGAAAATTTGCGAAATAGGCTTAAAGAAAAAGATACTAAAATGCGTGTAGCTAAAAATACACTCATTGCTAGAGCTTTTAACGAAGTAGAAGGAATCGATCTGCCATTCGAAAAACTACAAGGTATGACGGCTATTATTACTAATAGTGATGATATTCTAGCACCTGCTAAAATATTAAAAGAAGTCGTCGACAAAAATAAAATGCCTGAGTTCAAAGGTGCTGTAGTAGAAGGACAATTCTTCGATGGCTCACAACTTAAGGTATTGTCTGAAATGCCTTCTAAACCTGAAATTATTGCTAGTATCTTAGGTAGCTTAGATGCTCCTATCTCAGGAATAGTAGGTTCTATAAATGCCGTAATGCGAGATTTAGCTTCTGTAATTGAAGTAGTCGCTAAAAAACAAGCCGGCGTAGAATAATAATATTTAATAAATATTTAAAAAATAATTAATAACTAAAACAAATAATATAATAGGAGTCATATAAAATGTCAGCTATAGTTGATGAATTAGTAGAAAAAATCAGTGGTTTAACTTTAGGCGATGCTGCTGAACTTAAAAAAGCTTTAGAAGATAAATTTGGCGTTACTGCTGCAGCTCCAATGGTAATGGCCGGTGGACCTGCTCCAGCTGCTGCTCCAGCTGCTGAAGAAAAAACAGATTTCGATGTAGAACTTACTGAAGTTGGAAGCTCAAAAATTAACGTAATCAAAGTAATTAGAGAAATTACTGGTTTAGGTCTAAAAGAAGCTAAAGATTTAGTAGAAGCTGCTCCAAAAGTAGTTAAAGAAGGAGCTCAGAAAAATGAAGCCGAAGAAATCAAAAAGAAATTAGAAGAACAAGGCGCTAAAGTTACACTTAAGTAATTAATTGCTTTTTCAGCACAAGGGGGTAAGAGTATTCTTAACCTCCTTATGCTGTTTATAAATTAATATATTTTTTCTAACTAATCTAGAAATACTATTTTAAAGGCATTAGCCGCAAGTGAGCAATACAAAAATGAGAATATATATTGATACTGAGGATTTTTTGAGAGAGCGGAAAGATTTCGCTTTCCCAAAAGATCCTTATTTTTTCAAATTAAAAAATAACTCAAAAGTGGAGGATGTACGTGGATAAAAATAAAGTACGAACCGAAATTATCAAAGAAGGTAATTTAATCAGATTAACTGATAGAGTAAACTTCTCGAAAGCAAAAAGACAATTGGACTATCCAGATTTGCTTAATATACAGCTTCAATCATATCAAGAATTTTTGCAAGAAGATGTACCCCCAGCAAAAAGAGAAATGGCTGGACTGCAACAAGCTTTCGTTAATAATTTCCCGATAGAAGATGCTTCTTCAATTTTTCAACTTGAATTTATTGAATATTCAATTGAAAAACCTAAATATAGTGAAGATGAATGTCGCGACCGCGAGCTAACTTATGCAAAACCTCTTAAAGCTAAATTAAGACTTACAAGTAGAGCCGATAAAGATTCTGAAGATTATATCGATGCAATTGAGCAGGAAGTTTATCTAGGTAATATTCCTTCAATGACAAGTAGAGGTACATTTATTATTAATGGAGCTGAAAGAGTAATTGTAACTCAATTACATCGCTCTCCAGGTGTATTCTTTGATGATGCAATGCACCCAAATGGCACACGCATTTATACAGCAAGGATTATTCCATTTAGAGGATCTTGGGTAGAATTTACTACCGATATTCACGATATTATGTATGTGTATATCGATAGAAAAAAGAAATTCCCTGTAACTTCTCTTCTACGTGCATTAGGATTTTCTTCTGATGAACAACTTCTTGGATTGTTTAATTTAGCTGAAGATGTTCAAGATGATGCTATCAATGAAAGTCTAATCGGAAAAAGATTAGCTTCTGATTTGATTGATCTAAATACTGGGGAAATCGTAGCAAGTCGTGATGCTTTTATAGATGAACAATTGTATGAAGTAATTAAATCATCAGATTTTTCTACTTTTAAAGTATTTAAATATGACGATCCTGTAGATGAACCTGTAATAGCTAAAACTTTAACTAAAGATGTAACTCGTACTAAAGAAGAAGCTCTCGAAGCTATATATCGTCAATTGCGTTCATCAGAATCTCCAGATATTGAAACTGCTGAAGCATTACTAGAAAAATTATTCTTCAATCCAAAGAGATATGATCTCGGTTTGGTGGGAAGATATAGGATAAATCAAAAGTTAAATTTAAAAACTCCACTTGAAGTAACTACTCTTACAGTAGAGGATATGGTAGAAATTATTAAACATCTACTTAACTTACATAGCAATAAATTAGATGGCGACGATATTGACCATTTAGGCAATAGAAGAGTACGTACTGTAGGCGAACAGCTTTCATCTCAATTTAATGTCGGATTGTCTAGAATGTCTCGTACAATTAAAGAGAGATTAAGCATTCACGATGGAGATAATTTAGCTCCAGCAGAATTAGTTAACGCAAGAACAATTAGCTCTGTGATTAATCAATTCTTTGGAACAAATCAATTGTCTCAATTTATGGATCAAACTAATCCATTATCAGAGCTGACTCATAAGAGAAGAACTTCAGCTTTAGGTCCTGGTGGTTTGACACGTGAAAGAGCTGGCTTTGAAGTACGTGATGTTCACTATACTCATTATGGACGTTTATGCCCAATTGAGACCCCTGAAGGTCCGAATATTGGTTTGATTTCTTCTCTTGCTATCCACGCAAGAATTAATGATTTAGGATTTATCGAGACACCTTATATTAAGGTAGAAAACGGAAAATTAACTGATAAAATTGAATGGTTGCCTGCTGAAAGAGAAGATAATTCAATTATCGCTCCTGCTACTACACCATTAGGAAAAGATGGCTCATTGCTTGGTGATAAAATTCAAGCTCGTGGTGAATTTGGCGATTATATTCTCGTTAACCCTGAAGATATTCAATATATAGATGTATCTACAGACCAAATTACAAGTGCAGCATCTTCAATGATCCCATTCTTAGAACATGATGATGCTAACCGTGCATTAATGGGTTCGAACATGCAACGTCAATCTGTTCCTTTGTTAAAACCGCATGCTCCTATCGTTGGTACTGGTATGGAAGCACGTTTAGCTAAAGACTCACGTACATTACTTTTAGCAGAAGGCGATGGAGAAGTAATTTATTCATGTGGTGATTATATAACTGTACGCTATGATGATATTCGAGATGAAAAAGATAAATTAGTTAATTTTAACTATTTGAAAACAAATAAGTATAAATTAAGAAAATTCTTTAGAACAAATCAAGATACTTGCATTAACCAGAGACCTATAGTTCATGCCGGACAACGTGTAGTGAAAGGACAACCTCTTGCAGATAATTCATCAACAGAAAATGGTGAATTAGCTCTAGGACAAAATGTTACTGTAGCATTTATGCCTTGGAGAGGATATAATTTCGAAGATGCGATAATTTTATCTGAAAAAATGGTAGCCAAAGATTATTTCACTTCTATACATATCGAAGAATTTACTCTTCAAGTGCGTGATACTAAAAGAGGCGAAGAAGAATTTACAAGAGAAATTCCAAATGTGAGCGAAGAAGCTGCAAAAGATTTAGATGAAAATGGTATTGTAAGAGTCGGTGCTAAAGTAATTGAAGGTGATATTTTAATTGGAAAAATCACTCCGAAAGGTGAAACCGATCCTACTCCAGAAGAAAAATTACTTCGTGCAATATTTGGTGATAAAGCTGGCGATGTGAAAGATGTATCTTTGAAAGCATCACCAGGATTAAAAGGTGTAGTAATTAATACTAAATTATTTAGTAGAAGAACTACTCTTGCTGCGGAAAAAGATGCTAAAAATTCAGAAAAGAAACGCCAAGATATTTTAAATAGAAAAGAAGAAGAAGCTTTAAAAGATTTAGATAATTTATTCATAAATAATTTATCAGAATTGTTAACTGGAAATAAAATATTCGGATTGAAAAGTGATAATGGTTCTGTTATCATTAAATCAGGTACTGTTATTAAAAAAGATGAAATTCAAAGCAAATATCAAAGCGGAACATTAAAACCAGAAAAATTAGACTTTAATAAAGATATTTTAGAAGATGAAGAAAAATCTGCTCTTTATAATGAGATGATTACAAATTATCGCTTAAAGAGAAATGACATTATATCAGACTTTAAAGCAGAAAGAAATAAAATTGCTTCAGGTGATGAACTTCAACCTGGTATTTTACAAATGGCAAAGGTATATGTAGCTAAGAAACGAAAACTACAAATCGGTGATAAAATGGCTGGTAGACACGGTAATAAGGGTATTGTTTCTAAAATAGTACCTCGCGAAGATATGCCATATTTACCAGATGGTTCTCCTGTAGATATTGTTTTAAATCCACTTGGTGTGCCTTCTCGTATGAATTTAGGTCAATTATTTGAAACTGCTCTTGGTTGGGCTGGATTAAAACTAAATCTTAAATTCGCTACGCCAATATTTGATGGAGCTAATTGGGAACAAGTACAAGATTATTTAGAAAAAGCTGGACTTCCACGTGAAGGTAAAACTATACTATATGATGGAAGAACTGGCGACCCATTTGATGAAAAAGTAACAGTTGGTGTAATTTATATGCTTAAATTATCTCACTTAGTAGATGATAAAATTCACGCTCGCTCAATTGGTCCATATTCTTTAATTACTCAGCAACCTCTTGGCGGTAAAGCTCAATTCGGTGGTCAAAGATTAGGAGAGATGGAAGTATGGGCACTTGAAGCATACGGAGCTGCAAGCATTTTACAAGAAATGATTACCATGAAATCAGACGACGTCCAAGGTAGAGCTAAAATGTATGAAGCAATTGTAAAAGGTGATAATATGCCTCAACCAAATATTCCAGAATCATTTAACGTGCTTGTACGTGAATTGCAAGGCTTGTGCTTAGACTTAGATATTGATTAATTATTTAATTCATAGGCTTTATAATTAAAGCTCAATGAAAAAAAATGAAATATAACAAAAGTAGGATATAGCTTTTATATCCTACTTAAAATAAAAAAAACTAATAAAATAATAGTAAATAAAAAATAAAAAAGATAGATAGAGGAGCAGACTAATGCAATCTAAATCAATACCTCGCAGAGGCTTTTCAAAAATCTCAATTAGGATAGCATCTCCAGATGATATTCTCGCTCGTTCGCATGGAGAGATTACTAAACCTGAAACTATAAATTACCGCTCTTTCCGTCCAGAAAAAGATGGTTTATTTTGCGAAAAGATTTTTGGTCCAATTAGAGATTGGGAATGTGCATGTGGCAAATATAAAAGAATCCGATATAAAGGGATTATTTGCGATAGATGTGGTGTAGAAGTTACTCAAAAATCAGTTAGACGTGAAAGAATGGGGCATATTATGCTTGCTGTTCCGGTAGTGCATATTTGGTTCCTACGCTCGCTCCCAAGCAAAATTTCTGGTATTCTAGGTATGCCAACAAAAGATGTGGAGAGAATTGTATATTATGAATCTTATACAGTCGTACAACCTGGAAATACTGGCTTAAATGCAAAAGATTTATTGACTGAAGATCAATATTTAGAAATATTAGCCTCCTTACCGAAGGAACAATTTGAACTTGATGATGAAGATCCTGAGAAATTCATTGCAGCAATAGGAGCTGAAGCAGTTAAAGAATTGCTAAAAAGAGTGAATATCGAAGAATTATATATAGATCTTAAAGTCTCACTTAAGACTGAAACTTCACAACAGCGTAAAGCTGAATTATTAAAAAGACTAAGAATATTAGATGCTTTTAATAATAGAGAAGATAAAACAATTGAAAATAGACCAGAGTGGATGGTATTAGATGTGATTCCGGTTACTCCACCGGATTTAAGACCACTTGTACCACTCGAAGGTGGACGATTCGCTACTTCTGATTTAAATGATTTATACAGAAGAGTAATTATTAGAAATAATAGATTAAAAAGATTAATTGATATTAAAGCTCCTGAAGTAATTCTTCGAAATGAAAAAAGAATGCTTCAAGAAGCTGTCGATGCATTATTTGATAATAGTAGAAGAGCCGTTAGAGCTGAATCTCAAAGAGCTTTAAAATCTCTTGCAGATACTCTAAAAGGTAAAACTGGTAGATTCCGTCAAAATTTATTAGGAAAGAGAGTTGATTATTCCGGTCGCTCTGTAATTGTAGTAGGACCAGAATTAAAACTATATGAATGCGGTCTCCCTAAAGATATGGCTGTTGAATTGTTCAAACCATTTATCATAAGGAAATTAATTGAACGCGGTCATGTTAAAACTGTGAAATCTGCTAAAAAAATGGTAGAACGAAAAACTACCGAAGTATGGGACATTTTAGAAAGAGTGATTGATGGGCATCCAGTTATGCTTAATAGAGCTCCTACTTTGCATAGATTAGGTATTCAGGCGTTCCAGCCAAGATTAATTGAAGGTAAAGCTATCCAATTGCATCCATTAGTTTGTACTGCATTCAACGCAGATTTTGATGGTGATCAAATGGCAGTTCACGTTCCAATTTCTTTCGAAGCACAATTAGAAGCCTTGCTTTTGATGCTTGCTCCACATAATATTATGCATACACAAAATGGAGACCCAATTGCTGTCCCATCTCAAGATATGGTGCTTGGAGTGTATTATCTAACCAAAATTCGAAAAGGAGCTAAAGGCGAAGGAAAAATTTTCGCTTCTAAAAATGATGTAATTGTCGCTCTTAATCAAGGTGTGATTGCTCTTCACTCAGGAATAAAAGTACGAACTGCTCCTGGAGAATACTTAGAAACAGGTGCTGGGAGGATTGTATTAAATGAAATAGTACCAGAAGAATTAGGCTTTTTAAATGAGTTATTGACAAAGAAAAGACTTAGACAAATAATAGGTCAATGTTTCCGTAGAGCTGGTCTTGCTAAAACTGTACAATTCCTTGATGATTTGAAAAATTTAGGTTTTACTTCAGCTACTAAAGGTGGTTTATCTGTAAGTGTAGAAGAAGTTTTAATACCAGAAGAAAAAGTAAAAATTATAGAATCATCTAATGAAAAAATTGATGAAATCGAATTTGCATATCAAAATGGTGTGATTTCTGCAGGAGAGAGAACAAACAAAATCATCGATACTTGGGCTACAGCAACTAATAGAATAGCAGATAAATTATATTCTGAATTGTCAGAAGCTAATGGTGGTTTTAACCCATTTTGGATGATGCTCGATTCTCAAGCGAGAGGTTCTAAAGAACAAATTCGCCAACTTGCCGGTATGAGAGGATTAATGGCTAAACCTAAAAAAAGTTTATCCGGTGCAACTGGCGAATTAATTGAAAACCCAATTATTTCAAATTTCAAAGAAGGTCTTTCAATATTAGAATATTTTATTTCTACACACGGTGCTCGTAAAGGTCTTGCTGATACTGCTTTGAAAACTGCTGAAGCAGGATATTTGACAAGACGTTTGCACGATGTAGCACAAGATGTGATTATAACTGACCACGATTGTGGCACAATTCGTGGCGTTGATATGACTTCAATTAAAGAAGGTGAAGAAGTAAAAGAACCACTTTATGAAAGAATATTAGGTCGTGTAGCTTTAGGTGATGTAGTTGATCATATTACTGGCGAAAAATTATGTAATGCCGGCGATGTAATTAATGAAACTATTGCTAACAATATTGAGCAATCTTCAATTGAAAAAGTAACGATTCGTTCGGTATTAACTTGTGAATCTAAGCGAGGAGTTTGTGCTAAGTGCTACGGAAGAAATTTAGCAACAGGAAAACTTGTTGATACTGGTGAAGCTGTAGGTACTATTGCATCTCAATCAATTGGTGAGCCTGGTACTCAGCTTACTCTTCGTACATTCCACACTGGTGGTACAGCAGCATTAGTTACATCACAATCATCTATTTATGCTAAATTTAATGGTATTGTTCAATTTGAAAATATTCGTTCGGTTAGCTACGAAGGAGATGATGAAGAAATTACTTTAGTAACAAGTAGAAGTGGTGTAATTAATATCATTGAACCTGAGACAGAAAGAGTACTTACTAAATATGACGCTACATATGGTGCTGAATTAAAAGTAAAAGATGGAGATACAGTTACAAGAGGTCAAATTATCTATGAATGGGATCCATATAACTCTTCGATTATAACTGAAGTATCTGGAAAAGTGAAATTCAAAGATTTAATAAATAATATTACTTATCGCGAAGTAAACGATGAGCAAACTGGTCATATTACAAAAATTGTGATAGAATCAAAAGATAAAACAAAATCTCCGTCAATTGATATTGTTGATGAAAGCAATAATGTACTAAAATCATATAATATTCCAGCTAAAGCTCAAATCAGAATTGAAGATGATGATGTAATTGGTGTGGGTACTTCACTTGTAAAAATTCCAAGAGATATGGGAAGAACAAGGGATATCACCGGAGGTCTACCTAGAGTAACTGAATTATTTGAAGCTCGCTCTCCTCAAATTCCTGCAGTAGTAACTGATATTGATGGTTTAATATCTTATGATAAACCTAAAAGAAATCAAAGAGTTTTAGTAGTAACTTCATTGGATCAAAAAACTCGTATGGAATATAGCGTGCCTATTGGAAAGTTTATTCTAGTACAAGAAGGAGATTTTGTAAGAGCTAGCGATAGATTGACAGAAGGCTCTATCAATCCTCATGATATTTTGAGAATAAAGGGTCCTAATGCTGTACAAGAATATTTAGTAAATGAAATACAAGAAGTGTATAGAATGCAAGGTGTGAAAATTAATGATAAATATATAGAAATTATTGTTCGACAAATGCTTCAAAAAGTAACAGTCAAAGATAGTGGCGATTCAATATTTATCGAAAATGATCACGTTGATAAGCTCCGTTTTGATGCAGAAAATGAGAAATTAAAAACTCAGGTAGTAATTGTAGAAAAAGGCGATTCTAAATTTAAAGAAGGTGCCATTGTATTAAAGAGAAAAGTAAGAGAAGTTAATAATGATCTTAAGAAAAAAGGTAAGCAATTATGTGAGGTAAGACCTACAGAACCAGCTACTTCAGCACCATTATTATTAGGTATTACTCAAGCATCACTGACCACAGAGAGTTGGTTAAGCGCTGCATCATTCCAAGAAACTACAAGAGTTCTATCAGATGCTGCAATCGCTTCTAAAATAGATCATTTGCAAGGATTAAAAGAAAATATCATTATTGGACAATTAATCCCAGCAGGTACTGGTCTAAGGAAATATCAAGAAATGAATGTAACTAGTGATATTCCAAATATATTCGGTAACTCCGCTAAAACAAATGAATTGAAAGAAGATAATATTTCTCAAGAAATTACATCTCTTACAGTTTAAATATTTATAATATAGACTATTAATGGTGGTAAATTTTAACTTTTTATAAAAAATATCGCCATTAATAGTAAATTTATCAAAATTCATATAAAATTATTAATTAATTTATATTTCCTTTATTGAAAAAGGTTAATTTTAATATCTTTTAATTGTATTAATATCAACACTAATTATTACCCATATGACTGAAATCTCTAAATTACGCAACATTGGAATAGCTGCACATATTGACTCCGGGAAAACTACTCTGAGCGAGAGAATTTTATTTTTTACCGGCAAAATTCATAGAGTAACCGAGGTACGTGACAAAACTGGCGCTGGACCTACAATGGACTCAATGGATTTAGAACGCGAAAAAGGTATAACAATTCAATCTGCTGCCACTTATACTACTTGGAAAGATTATTCAATTAATTTAATTGACACACCCGGACATATTGATTTCACAGTAGAAGTAGAAAGATCTCTTAGAATATTAGATGGGACAGTCTTAGTATTATGCGGTGTGGCAGGAGTGCAATCGCAAACTATTACGGTAGATAGACAGATGCACCGCTATGGAGTACCTCGCTTAGTCTTTATAAATAAAGTTGATAGATCTGGAGCTAATCCTGATAAAGTATTCCAACAATTGAGAGATAAAATTCATTTAAACCCTGTAATGATTACAATGCCCGTAGGTATGGAAAGCAATTTCAGAGGTGTAATTGATCTAATTAAAATGAAATTTATTACTTATGATGGCAATGAAGGCGAAATAGTTAACGAACATCCGATTCCAGATGAATTACTAGAAGAAGCACAAACCCGTAGACTTGAATTAATTGAAACTTTAGCTGATTTTGATGATGAAATTGCTGAAAAATTTTTAAATGAAGAAGATGTAGCTATAGACAAAATTAAAGAAGTAATTAGAACAGCTACTATTTCATTAAAAATAGTGCCTGTATTTGTTGGTACAGCAAAGCAAAACAAAGGTATTCAATCACTACTCGATGGTATTTGTGATTTCCTCCCATCGCCACTTGATAAAGTTAATGAAGGTCTAGATCAAGATAATAATGAGATGCCTATAATCTTAGAATCTGACAATAATAAACCATTTGTTGGCTTAGCTTTTAAATTAGAAGATGGTAAATATGGTCAACTTACTTACATGAGAATTTATCAAGGTAAATTGCTAAAAGGTGACTTTATTTATAATACAAAAACAAAGAAAAAAATAAAAGTATCGCGAATAGTAAGAATGCATGCTGATGAAATGCACGATATTGAAGGAGCTTCGGCTGGTGATATTATTGCATTATTTGGAGTTGAATGTTCTTCTGGGGACACTTTTACAGACGGAATATTGAATATTACTATGACTTCAATGTTTGTACCTAACCCAGTAATTGAATTAACTGTCGCTCCAAAAGAAAATTCTAAATTAGCAAATTTCTCTAAAGCCCTAAATAGATTTCAAAAAGAAGATCCAACATTCCAAGTGAAAAGAGATGTTGAGTCAGGTGATACAATAATTGCCGGTATGGGCGAACTCCATTTGGATATCTATATAGAGAGAATCAAAAGAGAATATAATGTAGACATAGTGACTGGCAAACCAAAAGTAGCATATAGAGAAACAATCACAAAACAAGCTGATTTTAATTATACTCATAAAAAGCAATCCGGCGGTTCTGGGCAATTTGCAAGAGTAGGAGGTTTTGTTGAACCAATTCCTTTAGAAGAAGCAAAAGATTATGAATTTGTAGATAAAGTCGTCGGTGGTGTGATTTCTCGTGAATATATTCCAGCTTGCGATAAAGGCTTCCAAGAACAATGTGAAAAAGGTATTTTGATTGAGCAACCGATGGTTGGGATAAAAGTTACTTTAAATGATGGTCAGACTCACTCTGTAGATTCATCTGAAATGGCATTTAAATTAGCAGCTAAAATGGCTTTGAAATTAGCAGTTGCTAAGGCAAATCCAGTGATCTTAGAACCAATAATGAAATTAGAAGTTTCTGCTCCTGATGAATTCCAAGGTGCTGTAATTGGTCAATTAAATCAACGCAGAGGAATTATTATAAATACAACAAGCGATAATAATTATGTAGTTATTGAATCAGAAGTACCACTAAATCAAATGTTTGGTTATGCTACTGATTTACGCGGTAATACACAAGGTAAAGGCGAATTTACAATGGAATTTCTTAAATATAGCCAAGTACCAAAGTCTGTGCAGGAAGATATTATTTCTGAATATCAAAAGAGCAAAAAGAATCAATAATATATAATTTATATATTCGTTATTTTTTAAAACCCCTTTTTATAAAAAATAATTTGGGGTTTTATATAAATAATTTAATTTTTAACGGAAAACATTAAAAGAAACAAAATGAAAAAGATATTAATTATAACTGGTATAATAATATTTACTTTAATAGGATGTAATAATAAACCAGAAAATGAAGAGAATTCTATTGTAGTTACGAATTATCCCGCAAAAATGATTATTAAAGAAATAGTAAGTAATTCAATAAAAGTAGAGAGCTTACTTAGACCAGGAGATTCACCACATACTTATTCACCAAAACCATCAGACGCTTCTAAAACTGAAAATGCAAAATTATTTGTTTATATAGCTGATAATTTAGATTCTTGGGTTACTAAATATGATAATCCTAATAAAATAGAATTGATTAAATTAGTACCTAAGGGTAATTTAATATATTTTTCTGATGCTCATCAACATGAAAATGATGATGATGAAATTGCTCATGAAGGGCATTCACATAATGATGGCGCTGCTGATCCACATTTTTGGTTAGACCCTTTAACTGTAAAAGCTATACTACCAAGTTTACAAACTGAAATCATTAAAGCATTTCCAGAGAAAAAAAATCTAATTGAAAATAATATTCAATTATTTTCTAAAAAATTAGATAATATTCATAATACCATAGAGAAAGAATTAAAAAAGGTTAAGGGTAAATATGTCTTTACTTTTCACCCCTCATTTGAATATTTTATTAAAAGATATGGATTAATTTCAGGAGGATCTTTAGAAGTTGTACCAGGTAAAGAACCTAGCCCAAATTATATAAAGCATTTGTCTGATTTAATAAAATTAACTAAGACAAAGACAATTTTTAGCGAACCGCAATTCCCTAAAAAAACAGCAGAATCTATTGCTGCAATGACTAATACTAAATTAGAAGTTCTGGATCCAATTGGAGGTGTGAAAAATATAATCACATATTATGACTTGTTATTTTTTAATACTCGAGTGCTAAAAAAGAGTTTATAAACTCTTGATTAATTAGAGAAGTAAAAATAAATAATCAAAACAATTAATATTGAAGGTGCAGCAAATAGCATAGAATCAAATCTATCTAATAATCCTCCATGACCTGGGATTAAATTAGAACTATCTTTAATTCCAGCATCTCGCTTTAATTGTGATTCTGCTAGATCACCAATCGGGCCCACAATGCCGATGACTATTCCTATAATAATTGATAAAATAAAATTAAAGTTAGGAGTGAGATAATAAATTGGTATAGTAAACCCAACTACAGCTCCAACGAAGCCTGCAATTGCACCTTCCCAGCTTTTTTTAGGGCTTATTCGTTCAAATAATTTGTGCTTTCCAATTTTTCTTCCGATAAAATATGCAAATGTATCTGAACTCCAAATTGAAATAAACATTGACAATAACACATAATTCCAATTAATTTCATTGATTTGAATTAACGAAAGCAAATTCAAATTTAAAAAAATTTCTCCAAATTCATTAAACAATGAAATACAAATCACCGAAGAGAAAAATAAAGTTATATAGCTAAAGTTAGTAATTCCTGTAGAAATGTTAATCGTATTATTTGGAGCTTTATTCCATAAATTAATGCCAAAATGTAATAAAGAATTTAATAAAAGTAAAACTATTAAAATTCCCATTGCAGGAATTCCAGAATAATTACCACCATAGAAAAGTATTAAAAATATTGAAATAATAAAGATGGAATTCCAAATATAAGATAAACTTTTAATAGGAGTAGCACCCTTTTTACTAAAAATATTAATAAGTTCCCAGATACAAATATTAGAAAGTACAAAAACTAGTCCAAATAAATACCAACCACCGAGAATAATTAAAATAATTAATAATGGGATACCGATAATTCCAACGATTATTCTATTTTTCATATTTTATATTTTTATAAATTAACAGGTATTTTTATTGTAACTGTAGTACCTTTTTCTAATTCGCTTTTAATAATTATTTCACCATTAATTGCATCAATGAATTTTTTTGCTAATGTCATTCCTAAACCAATACCAGAGTATAATCCAATAGTATCATTAGATTTATAAAACAAATCAAATATTCTTTCAATTGTATAATCATCCATTCCAATGCCAAAATCTTGGACATCAATATAAACATAATTATCAATAATCCTATTTGTTATGGTAATTTCAGATCCTTGATTAGAAAATTTAATTGCATTATCTACTATATTATTAAGTGCTTGCCTTATTAAATTTCTATCTTGGTTAATTATTAGCTTCTTATCATTGTTTTCTAAAATTATTTTATGACTATTATGGGTCTTAATATTAAATTCATCAATACAAGAGTAAATAAAATCATTTAAATCAAATTTCTCGAAATTAAGATTAATTTGAATATCTTCTCCAATTCTAAGAGAATTATCCATTATAGTAGTAAGCATTTCAACAGATTGCTGAATTCTATCTAAATATTTTTCACTTGCAGCAGCTTGGCCCATCTTAATGAATTCTTTAATTATTTCTGCTGATGAAAATATAACAGTGAGCGGAGTGCGATATTCATGAGAAATCATTAAAATAAATTGAGATTTTAGTTTGTTTAATTCCTTTTCTCTCTCTAACGATAATTCAAGATCTTCTTTTGCTTTTAATAAATTAGCTTCAGATTCCATTCTGCTTGAAATCTCAACTTGCAGTATTTCTAATGTATCTTCAATTTCTTTTGTTCTATCTTTTACTTTTGTTTCAAGTGTCTCATTAAGAAGTCTAATTTCTTTCTCAGCTTCTTTCTGTGCTGTTATATCGCTAAAAATAATATAAATTAATTCTTTGTTATCTTGGACTATAATAGTAGAATATGTTATAAAATCTCTGAACTCTATATCATCATCAATATTGAATGAAAATGATATTTGGGCTTCTTTTTCTTTTGTTAAATATGCTTTTAATTCTTTCTTTGAAATATCAATAGGTCCCCCAGCTTTTAATAAAGAATCACCTATCTGATATGTGTAACCTATATTTTTAAAATAGTCGATAGCAGAAGGATTTGCATCATAAATAGCTAGTGTGTTAGGATCTAAAATCATCATCATAGCATTATTGCTATAAAACATTTTCATATATCTATTTTTAGAAGCTTCAAGTTCTTCAGTTCTTTTTTTAACTTCTTCTTCGAGTGTATCTCTATATGCTGTATACGACATATATCGTATTATTAAATATAGAATTGCTAATACTAAAAGAACAATTAATAGAATAAACCATGTAGATGAATAGAATGGAAGTTTAATTGTTATATTAGCTACTAAAAATTCGTCGCTATAAATTCCTAATGAATTCTTTACTTTAGCAAATAGTTTATAATTACCAGGTCTAAGATTACTAAATGTAAGAGTATTAGAATTAGTGTACTTTTGTTCAATAAAACCTTGATTAAGTGGTATTAATTTGTAATAAATAAAATTTCGAGATTCAAAATAATAAGATGGGATTGAATAGATAAATGATAAGTTATTTTCATCATAACTCAGGTCAAGATCTTTACTAAAAGGGTAATTTAAATCATTTACTAATAAATTAGTTACATTTAGTAAAGGTTTTATATCTCTAGAACTTGAATATATGTCAGTATATTTTGAGACACCTTTATTAGTTCCTACATATAAATTATTAAATTGGTCATAAATAAAAGCAGCTCTATTTACATCTATATATATAATTCCACTACCAGAGGAAAATGTTTTAAGAATTGATTTACCAGAATACTTGATACCATTTGAAGTACCAATCCATAATTCATTTTTAGGTGTCTTTAATATTGAATATACTTTTTCATTGATTAAGTAATTTCTATATCGTAATGAGCGAATAAGATGATTTTCTGATAATCCATAAATACCATTATTTGTTCCTATCCATGCTATCCCATGATTTTCAAAAATAGTATAAGTGCTTATTCCGATTTTGTCCAATGGAAGTGCTTGTACAAAATTATTTTTGTCTTTTTGATAAAATAATCCTGAAGTTTGAGTAGTTAAAACAATTCTATTGGATTTTGTAATAAATACATCTCGAAATGTAGAATTATCACATTGGAAAATTTTGATTATTTTACCATTATTATAATTATATACAGAATTAGAACTTATATATATAATATTTTGATTGCTATCGATTGCGATTGAAATTACTCTGTCAGTTTCTAATTTATTTGTTGATATATAACTTAGAGAATTATCATCGTTAATTTTTATTATTCCTTGCTCGCCAGCAGAAGCATATATTTCACCTTTTTTGTTCTTTACAATTCGATAAATGTGTGGATTTTTGTGATTTAATTTTATTTTTAGAGGTATTTTATGTTCTTCGAAAATAGTAAATCCAGAAGGGTGCCCTACGACATACTTATTTTTTTTCATTTCTAGAAGCGAAGTAACAGAATTTTCTAATAATCCTTCATCTTGATTAAAATTAGTAAATTTTAAATTTGGAATTTTATTTAATCCTTCATTTGTAGCAATCCACAAAATATTTTCTCTATCTAAAAACACAGAATTGATTTCATCGCTTATCAATCCAGTTCTTAAATTTAAAACAATTTCATTTGTATGCTGGTCGAAAAATATTTTTAATTCTCTGCTCGTACCATATAAAATATTATTATAATAATTAGGGATTAAAAAATATTTTCTATCATTACTAGGTATATCATTTTGTTTAAATACTTTCTTAATATGAAAGGATTTACCATCAAAAACTCCCATATTTTTATCAGTAAAAAGCCATAGTGAATCATTATTCGCTTTGTCGCGAGCGATTGCATAAATACTATTAATTGAATGATTTATTAAATGATTGAAAGAAAAGATTTCAGAATCTTTGATTTTAAATAAACCTTTATCAGAACCGACATAAACATCTTCAAAAACTGTAAGTACTGAATATATTTTAGTAATATTAAGCTTTGTCTTATTATTGAATTCAATACTTTGATTTAAGTCAAAATATTTCCATTTGTTTTTTTTAAATATCCATAAATTGTACTTACCATCAGTGAATACTGCTGTAATTTTTCCTTTATTATTATTTAAATGAAATTTTTGATATGTTATATCTTTAGTTTTATTTAAGAAAGTAGGGAGGGATTTATCAGGATTATTTAAATCAATGAATTTTACTTCTCCACCATAGGAATATATAGCCCAGAGGCGATTCATCTCATCGAAAAATATTTCATTGAAATGAGAGTTATTCAGTGAATTATAGAGATTGTTAGACCATTTAAAGCCATCATATTTACTTATTCCATCATATGTAGAACACCAAATTTCCCCGGATTTCCCTTGAGTAATATAATTAATATTAGAATTAGATAATCCTTCTTCTTGTGTATAATGGTAAATAGCTAATTTACCATTTGAAGCGTTCTGCGCAAATAGCAAAAGTAAAATTACAAGTATTGATCTGAAATATATTTTCATTTATTTTAGAGATATTTTTTTTAAGATTATCGTCATTTCTGATTTTATATTTAATTATTATTTCTTGCCCTTTTCATTAATTCAGCTGTTCGTTCTGCTTGCAAAGTAAATGTCTCGAGTTTAGCTTCAATTATTTGTGGGTAAACATTTCCATCAGATTCAATTGTCAAAAATGGCAATGTCATATTATCTTTAAATATTGGTGACATCTTATAATTTGGATCATTAAGCAGATGAGCTTCTTTTTTCCCTTTTACTGTTAATTCCGGAGTAACAACTGCTTCAGAAGTCCTAGTTGGCATGCACCCAAACGGACCAATATTAATAACACCACAGTAATGATCTAAAGTCTCATAGATAGATGTACCAATTGTAAGTCCTACTTCTCCTCTACATTGTAGAGGGAAGAGGTGCTTGCTATGCTCTACTATTGGTTCTACATTAGTTTTCTCATATTTATAATAACCAGTTTTTTCTAAAATTTTCTTAAGACGCACTTCGGCATATTTCATGTATGAACTTCTAATTATTCTTTCTTTAGAGTCTTTTATAGATTTATCTGGTTGCATTATATTTTTTTTCATTAAATAATCTAAATAAAAAAGCCATTCCAAAATAGTAGCAGTTTTTACAATAAAACCACGCTCAGCAAAGTAGTAGCTTAGATATTTATTAGCAAATCTATCATGTCTTACATACATTTCGCCTAATAATGCTATGTACTTACTTTCCTTTAAAGGAGTTTTAATTGGAATTTTATTTTTAATATTATTAGAAAATATTTCTAAGTTCTTAAAAACTTTTGTATTATTAATAACTAAATTATCCTCGAATACTTTAAATTCTTCATTAAAAATAATTTCACCTTGCTTTGGATCTTTAGAATTAGCTAAAATTGCAGACCTAATATCATCCATTACATTTGCTATCATTAAGCTAAGAGCGGCATTCTTAGAAAAATTTTCGCCCAAACCTGCGAATCCATTTTCTTGTGCAAGTGCCATAGGAACTACATTTTTTATCTTTTTTCTTCGAATTAGATCTCTCATTAATACTGGATATTGACCTAATCGACAATCACCAGCTCCTTGCACAATGAAATAAATAATATATGATTCTCCATCCCAATTTTTTTCTAAATATTCCATCATTGTTCCGATGCAAAGAATAAGAGGAAGGCATTCTTTGCCAGAGGAATATTTTCTACCATACTTGAGAATTTCTTGATTTGCTTCCGGAGTTACTACTGCATTTAATCCAATACTTTTGAGCGATGCAGTAAATAAACGAGAAGTTAAATCACCCATAGAAGGAATAAGTATCGTTACTCTTGGGTCATTAATAGGTATTTTTTTACCATCAGAACTAATAAAATATGCATTATCATTAGTAAATTCAAGGTTAGCAGGTGTAAAATCATTTTGTTTGCTTTTATACTTACCAATTTGTACCTTTCTGAAATTAGAAATAATATCAATAGCTGCATCTATTCTTGTGTTAATGCCTGAATCTGCTGTATGACCGTCTAATTCCAATGTAAGAGAAGGTTTTATTCCCATAGTAGTGCGGAAGATTGTCATTATCATTGAGTCAGGGGCGCAAGAAAAATTTGAAACATAAGTTGCAAATAATTGTGGATGCCTTTCGACTACTTGAGCAGCTTTGAGGATTTTTTTACCACTTTCCCAATATTGGTTTTCATCGAGTGGTTCATTTCTGAACTCAAGCATATCATAAGGTATTACTTTTATGCCCCGAGAAGCAAATTTCCTCGGAATACCTTTATTTGCAACTTCCGTAAAAGTATTATATGGTCTTCCAATTAAGACAATTGCGAATTCCTCAGGATTATCTTCTAATTCCTTTAATGCTTTTCTGCCGATTTGAATTAATTCATTATCAAAATCAGCTTGAGTCATATATGCAATTTTATATGCTCTTTTGATTTTATTTATATCATATTCACCTATCTGATTAGCGATTTCGATAAATTTATCTTCTTGAGTGTGATATCCATAAGCATAATTAAAAATTGAATGTATGATCTTTTTCTTGTCAATGATATCTTTAAATGCTTGTGGGATAAAATATGCTTCAGTATTTAAAAAAGCACATGTACAATTACTGTCCTTTTTATGAAATTCTTTGTCTTCAGTGTACATTTCCATTATTCCGGGCAAGAAATAATAGTCACAGTTATGATCGATTAAATCTTGAAATAACCCTAATGAAAGCTGCGCTGGATAGCAGAATGAAGATAATTCTCTCTCCATTCCTTCTTCTTTAGGTGAATTAGACATATAAACGTTAAATCCCAACTCAGCAAAGAAATTATAATATAGCGGATAAAGAGTATGAGTATGGAATGAACCATTTATACCAATTGTTTTAGCTTCTTTCGGAATGCTTTTGTTATTTGAATATTTCGAAAACATTAGATTTTGTCTAATATTAACATAATCATTTTTTGAAATTTCATAGAAGCAATAGTCACCACTAATTTGATCACAATCAGGAACTTGCTTGTATGCTGTTTTTATAAACCGCATACCGCATTTCTGCATTACTCGTCCACTTGCGGGATTGTCAATATGATGCCGTGTACGTACATTTTCAACACCCACAACAGAAAATGCGAATGATAAGATTCTCTTACAAGCTTCTGACATAATACCTTGATTCCAGTATTTTTGGCTCAACGCATAATGAACCTCACAATTGTTATTATCGTCAAACGCATTAATATAAATGTAGCCAATAGCTTGAGAAATGTTTTTAAGGACTATGACCCAGTGATATGTTTCTAGATTTGAATACTCTTCAATCCACCCTAGTAAAAGTGATTTAGTTTCCTCAATATTTTCGTGAGGCTTCCAACCCCAAAATTTGCTGACCTCCGGGGCTGTCACCCAATTATCAAACATATCCGTTGCGTCATTATTATCATAGCGTCTTAGAATCAAGCGTTCTGTTTCAATTGTTTCAGTACCAACATGATTTAACATAATATCCCCCATCCATATAAACAATCTGGGTGTATTTCCCAAGTTATCGCGAAATTCCATACGCTGAATAATGAAAATCAGCAAATAAACGACCAGCAACTGTTTATGTCCATATTGATGATTCCATTACTCCTGCGAATGAAGAAAATAAATCTAAGCGGTTTCTAACATGAGAAGTTCAATTAAGTAAGGTTGGAAAACTCCTTGTTTTACCTCTTCCTATAGAATCAACACCGACACTAGATCCATAATTGCCATTTTGTATCCCACTAGTACTTACATTTATATTTTTTCGCCAATGTCTTGGATACGCATTATCGAGAATACTAGAGTAATAGGATCATTACTAGGCAACTACTTATATTCATGCAAATACAGGATAATTATATCATAGAATTGTAAAAAATGAAATCATGAGCTCTACTGACAGGATGACCTGGCTTCAACTGGGTAATATCGGTAAGGAAACAAAAAAATTAAATCAAGACAGCCAATAAATTGTAATGTAACAAGGGGAGTGATTCTTTTACGGAATAGCCGTTTTTGTGTTGTTCTTCATGTAAGCAATCTCTATTGCTCACGATAATGTTTTGCGGCTCCCGTAAATGTTATTTTATCCATATAATCCTTTGTATTAACAATAGTTACTTCCAAAGGTATAACATCGGTTTTT
>ENA-UOOK01002341-UOOK01002341.1-fermentation-metagenome-genome-assembly--contig:-NODE-2341-length-23555-cov-8.043234_pt1 | contig 23555 bp, 16 predicted proteins | sample MGYA00245777_ERZ724023 | MGnify/ENA primary metagenome ERZ724023 (study PRJEB28704, sample SAMN03018312) | fermentation metagenome | biome: anthropogenic terrestrial biome; feature: soil; material...
TTTTGCCCCCAAATGGGCAACGGATCTTTAAAGGGAGCGGGAGTCGATGTAGCCGTTCCAAATATCATGCCTGCCAATGAGGCTGCTTCTGCCCGCGAAATACTTTGCTCCGGTTTTAATAAGCCTCCTTCATAACCCTTGATAAAGTCGCTTTCAATCAGGGGTATAATTTTATGTATACCTGCCTCGTTGCCGGTAACGTCAATGAATAAATCTTCAGGCATTATATTACTATCACCCAATTTAACCGGTGAATCGCTAAACGGCCAGGTCAGCTCGGCCAAACAGGTGAAAAACTCCAGACGACTGATTTCAGTTTCTGTATCTGTGGAGTATTCTTCTGCTACTTCTATAAACGGAGCTACTCTTACCTTACTATAATTATCCTGGTTAAAGACAAAATTAATCACCATAATATCTCCGGTAGTATCTACATGGCTAACCTCTACCGTCAGGGAACGAGGAGTGGCAGCTACAAAGCTTATCCCGGGCTTACTACCGGAATCACAAATTTGATTCTTCTTTCCATTCAATTGGTCCGGCCACTCTATATATTGTTTATAACTGTTAGCATCCGGAACCTGCATATAGCTTATCCCTGGCGGAAGTATAACCATTATTTTCTGGCCCTCTTGCACCGGTATGGCTATGCCAGGTTTTCCAATAATCTGTACTGTGCCCAGCTCCCTATTTTCACCATAGGAAATACTGGGCGACGATAAAACCGTGTTTATCGTATTGCCCTCTTGCGGGCCGTCCGCATTAATGCGGTCAGGGTCACATATAGTTATCTTAATATCAGTATCGGCAAGAACTGGTGAATTAAAATATAATATTATTGCCAGGACTGCAATAAAAGCTGTAGATAATAATATGTATTTTTTTTAAGGGAAGCTAAATTTAATGTCTTTTTTGGAGAATAAAACATTTATATTACTTATTATTACATATGATTTTTTAGGTCCCTCAAACGAATATCATTATCAGTAGACATCAACCATGATAATCACAACATTAAAAAAAGATGAAATTAAAAAAGAGAATTCAGCTGCATGTTGATGTGGGCGGGCTGAATTTAACGACCAGGTTTTTCCCGTTTACGACTGATAGTGAGTTAATGGAGTTTCCAATTGATAAACAACCATATTTAATAAACGCAAGGGAGAAAATCTCCCTTTAAGGCTCAGCTTCAAATTTTTCATCAAAGGTCAGCTGCCCATACATGAATTCTTTCGTGCGTTTCACACTCGCTTCATTGCAGGTGGCTTCTTTTATGCAGACCTTTGCAACATTGTCCATAGAAAACTTGTTAGTCAGTAAATAGCTCTTCGGGAAGAAAGACCTGATCTTGGGGGCGATCGTGTGGGTGGGACATATCAGCTGGACATCGTTCTTCTCCAGAATTGCCCATATATCATCCCACAGGTAGGCAGAACCTGTCGCCCCGAACGGGTTATCAACAATCAGAACCTTTGACGTGGACAGAGCCGACTGGTCGATGACAATCTTTCGAATGTAGGAAAATATCACTGCTAAAAACATCATGTAGATTGCATTGATCTGCCCGCCCGACGCATTGATGTTATCCCACAGCTGGCGGGTATGTCCTTGGATATCAACCTTGAGGACCTGTACTTTGATTGCATTCATATCAACTGCACATTCAATCAGCCTTGTGGGTGTTGTCATTCCACTGACTGTAGGGAGTGTTATGTCCTTGTTATCCAGAATCTTACCAACATACTCCCGTACCTTACGAACAGCCAGTTCCTCATCATAGATGCACGCATCCATGTTTGTGCTGATCATAGGGCGGACAGTGCCTTCATGAGTTTTTATCTTAGAAGCGTTCGTAAACTCTCTCAGATAACCAAGGTATATCCTGTTACACTGCATGATAAGATTTATTATGTTGTTTTCGTCCTTTTCCAGGCCCTCCAATTCATATTCAACGTGCTGGATCTTCCCATCCAGTTCCTTCACATACTCTGTAACATTCATGACAGTCTGGTTTGCTTCCTGGACAGACTCTGGATCCCTGAACTTTACGTCAAACGAGTCGCTATAATAGGCTCCTACCTTCAATTCCAGCGCAATCTCACGAAGATGCTGGCGAGCGCTAACAAAAGATCTCTTTGCTGCTGTCAGGGACTCATTCCGTTCTCCTATCTGCTTGCTAATTTCAGTAAAGGGTTTGAGTTCGGTTGTGATATCCACTGCTATCTTGCTCAACCCATATTCGCCCTCAAGCATGCCAAACATGTCAAATTCCTTTTGGGCAGTTTCCCTTTTTTTATCAGTATCCTGAACTTTGTGTATGAGACTAGACAGTGACCCCTTCAAAACCAATTCCTGAGTATTCAAGCGAGTTAACTCTCTTTTGAACTCTTCTGAATTCGTGAGATCGGGATCGCAGATATACTCGCGTCCCGAGAAATCATGGTACTCTTTAACTCCAGCATCAAACTCAAGCTTCTTAACTTCGTGATCTATTTCATATTTTTTGCATATTTTCTCCTGTTGTGCATGCTGGGATGCAAGATCATTACTGTGTTTTTCCAGAGAAGCTATATATTCGTCTGAACAAGCAATTTGTGGATCCTGTTGTTCGAGGATATCCATTGGGATTTTGAATACTTCGATGATGTCTTTGGTCAGCTCATCTATTCTGGACTTGTGATCGGCAATTTCATCATTCAGTTTACTGACGCTTACTCCATCTTCATGTAACGTTTTTTCAACACCATTGAACTTGCTGTGCAGTTCTTCTGTCTCGATGCCCCCCATCTCGTCTACTGGCCTGTCTGCATACACCTTAAACTTTTTAATGCGTTCACTTACAATATCCAGCTCCTTTTCGAGTTGCCTTACGTATTCGGCTATCCGCTGAAGGTTACTTTCTTTCTCGGCTTTGCGGAGGTCAATAGATTTCAGTTCATTTTCGTACTCGGGAATAAGCAATTTCAACTGACCTAACTGGGTCTCAACTTCGGAACTTTCAGTCACAACACGATAAAGATCATCAAGCAACTTCTCTTTCTCTTTCAAATCCAACATCGTTTTCTCCAGGGACGATTCCACAGACGTGCTGTGATTGAACCTGTTTCCTGTGTCAAGGATCTTATCTATAAGAGCAGAGAGAGTATCATTCAGTTTGGTCAGTTCAGTATTGAAACCATCCAGTTGATTCTCTAAATATGACTCGTACCCGTTTGGATATCCGTCAACATACTTTGTTTTGAACGAAGTAACGGTGTACTCCATTTTTCTTACTTTTCCGATGGATTTTGTAGCAGATTCAATGTCTCTCGTGACCGAATCCTTATCCTTTTCAATGATTGCTTTTGCTTTTTCAGTAGAGAGCAGGTTGATGTAGTAGGTTGCATCCCGATGAGGAACAAATATATCTCCTGTTGAACAGGCTTTACTGGGATTGAGCATATCAATGCTGGCAATGACAACCGAGAAGTCCTGAACAGAGACTGCAAGCTTAGACGGGTTGTTGGTAATTGACTTGAGATCGTTACTGCTTACGAACATGGCTTTTGGAAGCCAGGGAATCCTCTGCAGCGTAGCTACACGGTCAGCTTCAGCCAACTGGTTCAAATGGTCCATTCCGTAGATGGCGTTTTTGAAAGCATCACCGAGCTTGGCCTTTACTTCTTCGATGGAATCATCAATAATATCGTACCCATACTTGTCTATAAATTCAAGCCGTTTCTTTAAACGATCCAGCTTGTTGTTCGCCAAAACCTTTTCCTTGGTATAACGAGTCGACTCTTCCTCTAACTTGAGTATACAATCAACAATGTCGGTAGTGTCATATGTTGCGAAGATCTCCTGTACTTCTTTAAGTTTAGAGTCGTACTCATTTCGTTTCTGTGAAACCTCTTTAATTTTGCCATCTGCTGATTCTTTCTGGCTGACGACTTTGATCTGTTCCAGTTCCAAGTTGTGTTTTTCTTCATTCAAGCGTTTACTTTCATCTTTTGTATTTTCAAGTTCCTGTTTCCGACTGGCGATGTCTTCCCTGGTTTTTTTGTGCTCCTCCGCGACATCAAACAGTGCAGGGGGTCGTTGCGGGTTGGAATTTAATTGTTGGCGGTATTTAGATTCCTCTTTAGCCAATTCTTTGGACCGATCTTCTGCTCTGTCCAGCCCTTCTTGAGAGATTCTAAGAGCTTCCGCACATTTACCATGTGATTCCATGATATTGTCTTTAGCTACTTCCATGGAACGTTGTTCTTTCTTTTTCGCATTGCAACTCTCCTGGAGGTATGAAAGGTTAGCAGAATAACGAGAGTACAGAACAGCTCCCATCCGATTAAGTTCGCTGTATCGTTCTTCATTGTTTTTTTCCAGGCTTGCCCGTTGTTCTTCAAGGGTTGTTACTTTTCCGCGTCTTTCCTTGATTTGTACGTATTTCCCTGTGGCACGGGCAAAGTTCCAGTCATATTCTGCTTTGTCACGACGATCGGCGATGTCCAGCTTGATTCTATCCTGAGCCTCCCTTTCAATTCTCATAAGGTTAAGTTCTGATTCCAAAACCCTTAACGTGTTGAACTGCTTGCCGACCTCGCATTCTTTTTGTTCTTTTTCAACTGCACTGATCTGGGCATTCAGGTCAGCTATCTGTTGGGTGAGTTCCTTCACTGCACTTTCATATGACCTATACTGGACAGCTGCTTCGTGTACTATGGCATCGCGGGCTTGAAACGCCTCAGTAACAGAGTTCACGGAGTGTTCAAGTTTTGCCGCTTCGTCCCGTAACGTCCTGTAGTCTCCCAGATTGCTCTGCAGCTCCTTTAGAGTCGAGATCTTGTCCCTGAACTTAAACACAGACTCTGCGATGTTACCAGTACTGTCCTCAGAGCCCTGATGGCCCTGGACACGAGACTTGTCCTTCAAACAACCTGATGTTGTGGGTATGAGCAGGCCCTGGAACAGTTTCCTGGACGTGTCGTATTGTTTGAAGAAAGTATCCAGCTTGTTCTCGTTTTCATTGATCTTGCGTATGATTTCAAGTTCTGTTTCGATTATACCCAACCTCTTTAAAAACTCCATGTATTCTCCTTTCCTGTTGAAGACATGGACTTCACAATGCTGAGGCTTGTTTTTCTCAAGGTTTTTGAGCATGGAATGAGTATCCGAGTATGACAATACACTTTCCAGGGACCCATCTTCGTAGTTTTTACATAAAGGAATCTTGCAGATATCATACTCGTTTGAGTGGTTATAGAATATGACATAGTTGAAATAGTCAAGTTCGTCCTTTTCACTGCCGTCATATGCAGTCTTCTTTTTTGCGCATACCCCTGTGACAGCATACCCATAGCTGTGTATCCCCTTATCCAGCTTCCACTCGATCATGGCATGTGTAGTCCTGTTTTTGTCTCCGCCTTCGAACATCATTTTGAATGGTTTATTGTCTTCAAGTTTGGAGTTCGGGTATACACACTGCAACATCAGCAACAACAAAACAGTTTTGCCACCACCGTTTGCAAGCTCGTACACAAAACTGTTCCCTTCAGGATCAAGTATGAAATTGTCATATATCCCGCGCCCGTTATTGAACTCGGCATTGATTATCCGTACGGAATTAATTGTTGGCATATTCACCAGCCTCTGAGGATGTTAGAGATTCAATCATCTGTGCGATTCCATACTGGACCTGCTCATTGCGATACGCATTATCGATAATTGCTTTGAACCGTTCAGTCAACCTGATCATATCTTCCTGTACGTGGACAAGGTCCTGCGCCTCAAGGAATTTGAGTGTTGTATTCACGAGTGCATACCTGGAACTTTTCCCTGTTTCAATCAGCTCATCCCGATTTTCCCTGCGCTTGACAACAGGCAGTTCTTTCCACAGGTCTCTTATTTCAGAGAAGTTATAATTGTGCTCTTCACTGAGCTTATCAAGTTCGGTGTGTGTCGACAGTGCATCAACTTTATTGTCGATTGCATTTATTAAATCAGACTTAAGAATAAATGCACGCTGTGTCTCGGGCATGGATTCCTTATAGAACTCAGTAGTAATTACGTGTATAATGAAGAACGCAGTGTACACGTGCAGGTTTGTAAAACTCGGGCTTAGCTGGGTCTTTATCTCTTCCAGTGTCATCCCATACACGGGGTTGTCCACACCAGGGCTCAGATAAATGACTTTATTCCTTTCACACATGATCAGGCCCATTTGTTTGATGATAAACCCAAACGCTTCCATAATCTCGGATTCCTGTTCAGGGTTCAGATACCATGACTTTTTTGAGAGATCAAGTGAATATTCCCCGTTTTTCCTGAGAATTTCAGTCAGCATTTCGAAGGCAATTTCCATCGATTTCTTTTCAAATGTCATTAATTACCACTCCACTGAAAACATCATGTTTGTAATGTAAGATCCATCATTTTCATCTATAGTGATGTTGTCTTTTGGGAAGGACACGACTTTTAATTTGCTAATCTGTATTCCCAGAAAGGACTGCGCTTCAGAGATTGAACATTCGATCATCCTGAGGGTTCTGCTTTCGGCTTTACATATCTCATCACAGTCAAACAGAGTCACGAACGGATCGTTGGTAAGCAGTTCGGAATCGTTATTAGTAGTCTTTTCTGCAGCAATATTGAGTTCGACCAAGAACTGGATTAGGCTGGGGTTTTGCAACGCAGTTAACCCTTTTATGCACATAACCTCACTCAAAAACATCTTTAGATCCGTGGTCTGTGACATTGCAAGCAGATCAAGCAACAGTTTAGAGTATTCTACAAAATGTGTCATCTGGTTTTCATCGATCTGGTCATCGAGACTCTGTTCATCGGTCCATATTTTTCTTTCAATTTTTGCTATTGACTCGACCTTTTTTCGGATTATCTGCTGAGGTTCGTATATTATCAAGGGGTTGAACCTTTTCTGGATGTGTGGTAATAGCAGGGGATGAACTTTCTTCACATGCACTTCATTCGGAAGGTTAGCACATACATGTTCTTTCATAGTATCTTCGAACATGAACCGTTTTGACCCGAGTCGTTGCAGGCGGATCTTGCTTATATTCTCAAATTCTCTGAACAAACCATTATACTCAGATACCAGGCCCGTGTATAGATTAAAACATGATTCAAACTCGGTTTTGATGTCCAACAAAATCTGGTACTGGTCTCTGTCAGCGTACTTCTCGGAGATATCATCGTTTTCCAGACGGTCTTCGAGCTCATGGATCATTTGAGAGATGTGTCCGTTCACGTCTAAAAACAGGGTGTTTTCCGTGTCCAGTTGTGCCTGCACACGATCCCGAAACTCTTTATATGTTCCAAATGCATCAATACCTGTATACATAAGCTGTTCAAGCACGGACTTTTTTTCATCCTTTAACCTGTAAACAGCTGCGCTGAGTCCACGGACTGTTTGTAATGCGTTGTCGAAGTACCCGTTTTTGAGCTGGTATTGAACCAAAATTAGGCTGATCTCGATTTTAGCTTCCTCAAACAACTCCTTGGTATTAATCATCAGGTCCAGGCCTGCGTCCGATATACCATATGCTGATGTCTTGAGATCATATGTAATGAGGCTCAGGTAGAATGATTCTTCCTTTGGAACAGCGTAATTCGAATAACTGAAATTGAACCTCTTACCAGATGTGGTTGGAGATTCCAGTATTCGAGTGATTGCCATAGTAATTTCGTGAATTTCCTGAGGACTGAAACATCGGTCAGGATACATGGCTTTTAGTATACCTGTATAATGAACTTCAATTTCGGATAGAGGTAATGTCCGGTTTTTCAGTTTTCCTTCTTCAAATAAAAAACTGAGAGTGTCCAGAGCCAGAAAAGGTATGTCACAGCCATAGGTTTTATCATTGTGAGGGTTCAGATAAATGTGAAAAAACGGGAAATAACACTTCATATTATTCATTCGCTGGGCATATTCCACAAACCGCTTATTGTAATCCAATGACCCTCAGCTCCATTACGTCAGTCTTGTTTATCGCTTCCTGCGGGATGTACAGGTTATTTTCGACGATTGTTTTGATGTTGTGCCCAGTGAGGTCTGAAAAATAGCCTATGAAAGAGCTGCAATCCTTTACTTTTTGGTGAGTCCGAATAGCTTTTGCATTCTCCACTCCGACCTTGTTGATCATGTATTCGTAATATGCTACAGCTGGCACGATTTCATATTCAGAATATTTTTTCCTGAAAAGGTTGAATATTTCAATTCCTTCGCTATCCAGGTCACCAAAATAATAATAGCGGTCACTAACCCGTCCACCGACTTCTTCTATATATCTGAACGTACTGAGAATGGCTTTTCCTTTCCCGAATATGACCATATCGATATAATCAAGATCGGATTGCAAAACTGCATTTTTCAGTGTCCAGTATGTGTCCTTATTTTCTACAATCAGGACAGTGCGAACTGACGTAACATCTCGTGTATCAAACCCTTCGGACTTTGTATATACAAATGGTTCAGAAACGATCTCGGCTCCTATGTCCTCAAGAGTTAGCTCGAGGTTTTTCAGGACTACATTCCCGTCAAAAGCAGCGTGTTTTGGAGATGTCAACGCTTTTTCGTCGCCAAATAATTCGAATGCCCTTTCATTTGCAGTGAGAGTCTCTACAGGCCCGTTTGATACGAGATCGTTTATCCTGAGGATGTAAGGGCGATCTTCTTTGTATTTCTGCACATGCTGCAGGTAATAATTTTTGCCCAGTTTGTGAAATAGTCCTGTAGTCAGCTCCAAGTATAGCTGTTTGTCAGATAACAGGGACACGGGAGTAAAAGCGGTCGGGTTAATGAGATATTTTTCGTCAAGCTGGTAAAAAGAAATAACTTGGGGTTTTTTTGCTTTAATCAAGATATTTTCGGATACGAGCTCTATCACTGCTTGTCTAAACAGAAATAATTGTTGTTCGTCCGAGGAGATATGGTATTTTGATTTACTAAGCTGATCGACCAGGCTATCCAGTCTAATCCACTTATTTTTATGGTTTTTGAGTATGTTTAGAATAAATCTTTTCACAGTGATGTAACCCCCGCTATTATATTACACATACTCAATAAATTTATTTAAATGTGCCGAACGCCAATTAATTTTGATATTACACCTCGATCTTCCTGGTTCATTGCACATGATTTGCTCTATACTTCATCTCTGCAAAATAGTAAGCAGCAGTAGATAATGTGCTTGCCCATAAGATCCCATGAAAACAGCTATTTTTAAGGTAAAGGGGATGTTTTTTGGGTGAAGGACTGATTTTTTGGGTATCGATATGATTTTATAAAATATAGTTTTTCACCACAAGGGATAAGCTGCGACACATATGTTGAGATGTTGCCAAAGTTTCTCTACCCCTCAGTTGCTCGAGATCCGGTTAAGGAATGTGGTGATCAAGAAGTATCTATCTTCACATGTTGAGAAAAAATGAAAAGTAATAAATGCTGGCTCTTTAATATATCTGTCCTTAACAGGAGTTGATATAATGACTCACATAATCATTGATCAGGATGGATGTACAGGGTGCGGCATTTGTGTAAAAGTATGCCCTTCCGGTATTATCGGTCCGGCTGATGAGGCTCATTACCCTCAAGTGCAGGAACTAAACGTTTCACGCTGTCTTTATTGCGGGCACTGCGAAGCTTTCTGCCCGTCCCAGGCACTCTTACTGAACCTCCGCCCTGATGAGAAAGTTCCCCTGCCTGCCGATGCAGGTACTATCTCTCAGGAGGACATAGCTTTCTTCCTTAAGAAACGCAGGTCTGTGCGGCATTTCACCAGAGATCCCGTCCCAAGGGAGAAAATCCTTGAAGTCCTGGATATTGCCCGCTACGCAGCGTCTGGAAACAACGGTCAGCCGGTGCAGTGGCTGGTTGTCCATGACCCGGAGAAGGTCAGGAAGATTGCCGGGCTCACTATTGAATGGATGAGGAGTCTGCTGAATACTTCCCACCCAATGAGCGGGTTTGTTCCGATGCTCATTTCTGAGTGGGAGCAGGAGTACGATATTATTTGCCGGGGCGCTCCTCACCTGCTCTTTGCCCATATACCAGAGGATAACCCGGTTGCGCCTATCGATGCCATTATAGCCCTCACACATTTCGATATCGCTGCGCCTGCATTCGGTATAGGTACCTGCTGGGCTGGCTTTGTTGCAGCGGCTGCCATGTCCTATGAACCTCTCCAAAAGGAACTTAGCCTGCCCGCAGGAAGGAAAACTGCTTATGCGATGATGTTCGGCAACCCGCAGTACAAAATTTATGGGATCCCTCGCAGGAAGCCTCTTGAGGTTATGTGGCAGTGAAATTTTAAAAGGTTTTAATTTTTTTGTGCATCATACCTGCCATACGACCTGCTATTGATACTGAATATTTCCACTCATGGTAGCGTCTTCATGAATCTCAGATACGAAAAAGCCGTGAAGAATTATGAGTCTATGATGAGTCTGTGGGCGGCAGGTTTTAGATTTGTTTATCTCAAGCATTTCTTTTGTTTTTGAGATAGTTTATATATATTCACTCTCTAAACTAAACATATGAATGAAGGCAAGATAAAGAATACTATAACTAGGAGTTTTGAGCTTCAGGACTACAGGGTAGGAGGAACGGAACTTTCTGGCTTCTGGGCAGACCTGCTCAGTAAGGAAGAACTGACAGTTGAGGTAAATTACAGGCCTGAAAACAAAAAGACATTCAGTCCTGCAGAAATAGAAACTCTTATCCATGAAATCTGCGGGAAATGCAAAAGCTTTGAAACCCAGCTTCCCGAAAACATAAAATGTGAGGTCACCTTCAAAGATTTCGGGGAAAAAGTTTACAAAACCAGCCAGTCAAGCTTTGAACTTCATCCAGGAGAAATCGATGAGGTTAAGGTTGCTTACCGCTTCTACGTAGCTTATTACGTTTAACTTTTCTTTTAATTTTTATTTCTTCCTTCTGTTGCTCATAATGAATGTTAAACCCAGTATTACTGCAATAGGAAGGGCTATTGAGGGGAATTCGGGTACTAATGTTTCGGGTATCGGTGGTTTTTCAGGTGCAGGTCCTGCAACGAAACAGCTGAATTGATCACATACAAAATGTACCCCGACCTGGTAGTCAGGATTACCCGGTATGGTTCCATCAAAACCTGGGGGGATTTTCAATTTTACTACCACTTTAGTGAACTGGTTCTTTCCTGGATTTTTCACCGCATAGACCCGTGAAAGATCGCCAAATTTACCTTTAGCACCAAAGTTATTTTTCTTCTCCCAGGTAGTTAGAACCTCATTTTCTACTTCCTTACCCTGACTTGAAGTTTTCTTATAGCCTTTGATCTGATCTTTATCAACATTAAGATTATAAGCAACCCAGGCAATCCGGGGATTGGTAATCCCGGTGCTCCTGTCAACAAAGGTTATTGTGCCAGCAGCTGCATCATATGTCACATCAATCTTTACTGACGCGCCTGTGGGCATATCTATGTTAGTATTGTTGATAGAGAACGTTGTTGCTGCACCCGCACAATTCACCGTAAGCAGTAAAAACACCAGTACTCCAATAATAGATACTGTTTTCATTCATTCAGGCCCCATACAAAGAAACTACGAAAATGTTTTTTAAAAATCATCTCTTAACTCTACCCACTTCTACAATTGGGTAATTAGGGCTGCTGAATTTAAATCCGGATAGGAACTTATTCCAAAATTCTGATATAAATTAGCTTTATTATGAAATGTTTTATCTCAATTGTAGAATTTAATGTAATTTTGAACGGCCTGTTCAATATAATTCCAAATAGATAAGCTTATTTATTTAAATATACTTTGAACAATATATATTGATGGGGATATGTAATCGGCAGCAGTAAACGTTGAGCATAAAATTTAACCCTAATATATTTTAATGATTTATGTATATTATTACTAATATAATATCTAAAAAATCAAAGGAAGAACTGTATTTATTAACTGTATTTATTTTTTGATCCTGAACCTCATTCGGTGCTGATGCTCCAATGCTCAATATGATACTCGTTTTTTACCGGCTTCAGTTATAGTTCTGATAGCCATGTTTGCCTATGCAAAATATATTGCAAAAAACGCAAGAAACGAAAAGGACAGATGAAGCCGAAAGAGAGTTCATGAAAGCAGAAAAAAGAGAAACTGCAAGAAGAATAGAAGAAACAGTATACTCAGAAAGGGACGAAATTGAAGAATATGATGACGACTCTGATAATGACGGAGAATGAAAATCACAATTGGACTATCTTAAAAATATAAAAAGAAAAAAGGTAACTATTCAGGTAGCCTTATAAAGGCTACCCAATTTTCCTCGTTCTGAGGAAAAATTGGATATAAAATGATTTCTTATTTTATTTGTGAAACGTGAAGAGATTCTTGCTTTTTGTGCTTCAAACCCTGAAGTTCTTGCTTACATTGTGAGTCTTGAATCTCAAATTAAAGAACTCACTGAAAGGTTACAAGCTTTAGAAGCTCGTTTAAACCAAAATAGCCGTAACAGCAGTAGACCTCCTTCAACTGATTTCTTTGTCAAAGAGAAACCTAACCCCAAGAGTCTCCGCAAAAAAAATGGTAGAAAACCCGGAGGTCAAGAAGGTCATCAAGGGACCACTCTTGAAATGACTAATGATCCTGAGTAGCTAATAGAACATTCTTTGAGTTGCTGTGAAGAATGTGGACATACTCTTGAGAATGTTGAAGTTGAAGCTTATGAGAGAAGACAGGTCTTTGATATTCCTCCTGTAAATCTAATTGTTACAGAACATAAAAGTCAGATTAAGACCTGTCCTCATTGTGGAAAGTTGAACAAAGCTGTTTTTCCCGAATCTGTGAAATATCCAGTTCAGTATGGTCCTAATATTTTAGCTTCAGCTATTTACTGTAAAAATCACCAGTTTATCCCGTATGAAAGGATTTCTGAGTTCTTTGATGACATTATGGGGATAAAAATCTGTCCTGCTACGATAATCAGAACAGAAAGAGAATGTTTCCAGAATTTAGGGGAATTTGAAAACGTTATTAGGGAGAAGTTATTAGCTTCTCCAGTTATCCATTGTGATGAAACTGGGATGAAAGTTAATGGAATAAGGCATTGGCTTCATGTCGTTTCCAATGACAAATACACCTGTTATTTTGCTCATCCAAAAAGAGGGTCAGAAGCAATGGATGATATGGGAATTCTTCCTGAGTTTAAGGGAGTAGCAGTTCACGACGGATGGAAACCCTATAACAACTATGATTGTGATCATGCTCTTTGCAATGCTCATCTACAGAGAGAACTTGCTGGAATTGAAGAGAACTATAAACAGCAGTGGGCTAAAGAGATGAATGAACTGCTCACTGACATGAAAAAATATACGGATGAATGTAAAGAGCAAAGTCAAATGTTAGATTTTGAGCAAATTAAAGCATTGGAAGAAAGATTCGATTCTATCGTCATGAAAGGTATTGAAGAAAATCCGCCTTCTCTTAACCCTGAAAAACAGGGAAAACGTGGCAAAAATCCAAAAACAAAAGCAAGGAATCTGCTTGATAGATTTATAGAATACAAAGAACAAATTCTGAGATTTCTGACAGATTTAAAAGTTCCATTTGAGAATAATCAGGCAGAAAGAGACATCAGGATGATGAAACTACAGCAGAAAATATCAGGAACTTTCAGAGCCATACTAGGAGCGGAAGCTTTCTGCAGAATTAGAGCTTATATTTCTACTATCAGAAAGAATGGTTTGTCGGTTATAAAGGGCATTCTCGCGGCGCTCAATGGAGCGCCGCTAACTATACTCTGAATAGTTACGAAAAAAGTTAAGTTTTAAGGGCTTTCACGCCTTAAACCTATGTTGATTTATTCCTGTTTTCTGCGGCCGAAAATGAACATTAAACCCAGTATTGCTGCAAAGGGCAGGGCGACTGTGGAAAATTCAGGTATTGGTACATCAGGCTCTTCTGGTTCTTTGGGTGTAGGTCCTGCAACAAAGCAGCTGAACTGATCGCAAACGAAATGTACTCCAACTTGATATCCTTCAGTGTTGGGCTCAATATTTCCATCAAAACTTGAAGGTAAATCAACAACAACTTTAGTAAACCGGTAGTCAGGCTTTGGATTTTTCACTGCATAGACCCGTAAAAGATCGCCAAATTCACCTTTAGCGCCAAACTCTTTTTTATCAGTCCAGTCAGTTATAATCTCGCCGCTTACTATTACGTTCTGAACTGTACTATTATAGCCTTTGATCTGATCTTTATTAACATTAAGATTATAAGCAACCCAGGTAATCCGAGGATTAGTAAGTCCGGTGCTTCTATCCTGAAACGTTATTGTGTGAGCATCTGCATTATATGTAACATCAATATTTACTGACCCTGTGGGTACAGCTATGTTAGTTTTATTGATGGAGAATGTTTCAGCACTTGCAGTGCCAGCCATAAGCAACAGAAGTACAAGAATTCCAATAATGTATTTTAATTTCACCCGTTCAAAACCTCCTTTAGAGAATAAAATAGACGTTTTTCTATTAATCTATAAACAGATAAACTTATTTATTTAAATATATTTTAAACAGCATACGTATACAAAAATAGATAATCAATGGCTATAACCATTTAACATTAAATTAAATCATGAAAAATATTGATATTTAAGTTCTATAAAATTATGTAGTCAATATCTTAAAAAAATTAAAGGAGGCCATGTGTGCTTTCAATTCTGAAATTTTACCCGTTGCTTATGATCCTATACTCAATATAATACTTCTTCTCACTTGCTTCAATTATATTGCTTATAACGATGTTTGCCTCTGTAAAATATGGCGCAAAAGAAAGAATTTGAAGACGAAGACTCTAATGATTCTGATGACAGGGAATGAAAGCAGGGATAGAGTGAACTCCCAAAAAAACGAGGTAAAAAAGAAAAGCTTAAATTTTAAAGAGAATTTCGCTCTAAAAATTATGCCTAAAACCAGATATTTTTCCTGGCTTTTAAATCAGTAATCATTTCAGAGAACACTGAATGTTGTTTGTGTGAGTGAATTCTACTTTTATTAGATTGAAAATATTTCTGCTCCTGATAAGGTGATTCTATAACCTTCATGTGGGGATGAAGCGGTTGTGATCAACTTACAATTATGATCCACTTACATTCAGTATATTAATAATATTCTTTTTAGTTATAACATCTAGTATTAAATAAGGTGAAGATAATCTTATTTTACTCTGAAATTCTGAGGTGAGTTTATGAAATTAAAACCGAGTAAAAGAGAACAAATTTTCTCTCTGCCTGTTGCCCTTATTTCTACGGTTTCAAGGGAAGGTATCCGGAATGCTGCTCCATGGTCCAATATAACTCCGATTCTCCGTCCGCTGGATGAAGTAATGCTTGCTTCCTGGATCAAGCGCGACACTCTCACAAATATCCGTGAAACAGGGGAATTCGTTATAAACATCCCTCCTGTCGGGATGGAAGAAGCTGTTATGGTGTGCTCCCGGAATTACCCTCCGGAAGTGGATGAATACGAAATGGCCGGACTAAAGCCCCATTTCTCTGAGATGGTCAGGGCTCCCGGGATTGAAGGATGCCTGGCCTGGGCTGAATGTACCCTTGTGGAGGAGATCCTGAGAGAAAAGTTCTCTCTGATCATAGGAAAAGTCGTAAACCTGGAAGTTGATGAGAACTTCTTTGATGAAGAAGGCAGAATGGATTTTGAAAACGCAAAACCGTTATCCTGCATTCTGGGACCAAAAGGCCTTACCTTTACCTGCCCAAGAGGCACCGGCAAATCTGCAGATTACTCCGAAATGTTTCTTAGAGGAAAAGAGGTTTTAAGCCAGATTCCATGATGTTTGGTCTTCAGACTAATATGATGAAAGAATATTCATTTATGATGAAAGAATATTCATTTTCCTGTGAAGAAATGAGATAGATGGATTCATTCAGGACTCAACCATCTCAAACAACCACTTCACGCCACTTTAACCTCTTTTTCGAGTTTCTTTATGAGCTCTCTGAGCTGGATCGCACGCTCGAAGTCCAGCCTGTCGGCAGCTTCCCTCATCTCTGCATCCAGTTCGATAATCATGTTGGGGATATCGGTCTTCGGGATATGTTTGGTATCCGTTATATCCACAACTTTTTCTCTTATGGGTTTTTTGATGGTTGTAGGGACAATGCCGTGTTCTTTGTTATAGGCGATCTGCATTGAACGGCGGCGTTCGGTTTCCTGTACGGCTTTTTTGATGGAATCCGTCATGTTGTCTGCATAAAGGACAACTCTTGAACTGGAGTTTCGGGCTGCACGGCCTATGATCTGGATGAGGCTCTTTGAGTCCCTGAGGAAGCCTTCCTTATCTGCATCAAGGATTCCTATGAATCCCACTTCCGGGATGTCGAGCCCTTCCCTGAGCAGGTTGATCCCGACAAGCACATCAAACTTTCCAAGGCGCAGTTCGCGGATGATTTCCGTCCTTTCTATGGTCTTGATATCCGAGTGCAGGTAGCGGGCTTTGATCTCGTTTCTGGCAAGGTATTCGGTCAGTTCTTCTGCAAGCTTTTTGGTAAGGGTGGTCACGAGGGCGCGGTCTCCCCTTTCAACTATTTTCCGGATCTCCTGCATAACATCCCTGACCTGGCCCTCAAGGGGACGCACTTCAACCTCAGGGTCAAGAAGGCCGGTCGGGCGGATGATCTGTTCCACGACCTGGGAGGAGTGCTCCCGCTCATAATCTGCAGGAGTTGCCGAGACGAAGACCACATTTTTCATATACTTTTCAAATTCCTCAAACTTAAGTGGCCTGTTGTCAAATGCGCTTGGAAGCCTGAAGCCGTAATCTACAAGGCTCTTTTTCCGTGAACGGTCTCCATTATACATCCCATGCAGCTGGGGAATGGTCTGGTGGCTTTCGTCAATGACCAGAAGAAAATCATCAGGGAAATAGTCAAGCAGGCAGAAGGGCTGCTCTCCGGGGCGCCTGTGGTCAAAGTGCCTCGAATAGTTCTCTATGCCTTTGCAGCTGCCGGTCTCCTGAATCATCTCCATATCATATAGAGTACGCTGCTTTAACCTGTGAGATTCAAGCAAACCGAGTTCGGGTAAGTGCTCTTCAAGTTCTTCAAGGATAGACTGAATTGCACTTTTCTGCTCCTCTTCAGGGATAACATAATGCCTGGCAGGGTAAACAAAGAAGTAGTCCATGTTTTCTTTCCGCTGCCCTGTCTGCTTGTCCACTTCAGAAATCCTGTCTACCTCGTCCCCGAAGAGTTCAACCCGGATAATGTCATCGAAGTAACCGGGAATGATATCAATTGTATCACCTTTTACTCGAAAGCGGCCTGGCATTAGTTCAAGGTCATTCCTTTCGAACTGGATATCGACGAGCTTTTCAAGGATTTCTTTTCTCTGAACCCTGTCTCCAACCTTAAGTTCGAATCCCATCTTCTGGAAGTTCTCAGGGTTGCCCAGGCCATATATGCAGGATACGGAAGCCACCACAATCACGTCCTGCCTGGACATCAGGGAAGCTGTGGCTGCAAGGCGCATCTGTTCAATTTTCGGGTTTATCTGGGCATCTTTTTCAATGTACTGGTCTTTGGCAGGGAGATAGGACTCGGGCTGGTAATAGTCATAATATGAGACAAAGTATTCAACCCGGTTTTCAGGGAAGAACTCCCTGAACTCATTGTATAACTGGGCAGCAAGGGTCTTGTTATGAGCAATAACAAGAGTTGGCTTCTGGACTTGATTTATGACATTTGCAACGGTATAGGTTTTTCCTGATCCCGTAACCCCGAGCAGAGTCTGGAATTGCTCCTTTTTGTTCAAACCTTCCACAAGTTTTTCTATCGCCCGCGGCTGGGAACCTTTAGGCTCAAAATCGGAAACCAGTTTAAACTGAGGGCTGTCCCAGTACCTTGCATCATGTATTGATTCGAATTTTTTATCGGATAACGCACCGGGTGTCTGGCTGGAAACTTTCATAAAATCAAGACCTTCTTAAGAATGTAGGGTTAATTACTGTATTATTACTGTATTATTTCTGTATCAACGATTTCTGCCTTAGCAGGCGGTTATAGGTGATTGCAAACCTGTGAGCTTCGTCCCTGATCTCCTGGACAAAGAGAGAAGCTTTCTCATCCTTTTTGATCGGAAGAGGGGACTTAAGACCGGGAATGTAAATTTCCTCTTCGCGTTTGGCTATGGAGATAATAGGAACCCTTAGCCTGAGCTCCCGGAGTTCCTGGAAGGCTGAAGAAAGCTGACCTTTTCCCCCGTCAATAATTATCAAATCAGGCATCTCATGTTTGTCCTCAAGCAGGCGGGAATAGCGCCTCCTCACGACCTCGGCAATGGAAGCGAAATCATCTATCCCTTCCACACCTTCTATTTTGAAGCGGCGGTAGTTATGTTTATCAGGCCTGCCTCCTCTGAACTGCACCATTGAACCGACCGTAGCTGTCCCTGAGAGATGCGAGATATCAAAGCATTCGATAACGTTCGGGAGTTTGGGGAGAGAGAGTTTGCTCTGCAGGGCTTCAAGCTTTTTTCTGTCCCCGAAAAATCCTATTTCAACATTTTTAAGGACAAGCTCAAGAAGCTCTTTTTTCTCTCCCTGCTTCGGGACCGTTACCTTCACTTTCTTTCCCTTTACATGCGCCAGAAACTCTACAAGAGGCTCTTCAAGTGGTTCGGGGACGATCAGTTCTTCTGGAGGCTCATTTTCTGAATAATACTGTACGAGAAACTCTTCCAGGAACTCCTCTCCGAATGCAAAGACAAAGTCCTGCTTGTCTTCCAGAGTACCCCTGTAAACCTTGAAAAGCATGAGATAGACAGTATTGTCCCTGACAATATAATTCAGTATATCCTCGTCGTGTTTCTTCTGCCTCTCCATGTTTTGCTTTTCCTGAAGGTATTCGAGGGCTGCAATCTCGTCTCTGAGCTCCATGGCCTGCTCAAACATCTGCTTTGCAGCCATCTCTTTCATTTCTTTTTCCATGGAGTCGATTAGTTCACTGATATTGCCTTTCAGGACAGAAGTGGCTTTCTTTACCTTCTCTCCGTATTCCTCAATGGAAATACCTCCTACACAGGGCCCGCTGCATGCTCCAATATGATAGCGGAGACAGGCACGTGAAGGCATTTTCTTGCAGGTCCTGAGCTGGAAGGTTTTTCTCACGACTTCAAAGATATAGTCCCTTTCTCTGGCAGAAACGAAAGGTCCGAAGAATTCCCCCTCTCCGGTCTTCTTTCGGGTAATCCTGATCCTGGGAAATTTTTCTCCTGTAAGGTGGATGGAGGCATACCTCTTTGAGTCCTTGAGCATGATATTGTATCTGGGCCAGTGCTTCTTGATCAGCGTATTTTCAAGGAGGAAGGCTTCTACCTCGGTATTCGTGACAATGAAGTCAAGGCCCCGCACAGCCTGCATAAGGCTCGCTGTTTTAGGGTCATGGTCCCTTTTCTGGAAATAGCTGCTCACCCTTTTTTTAAGGTCCTTTGCCTTCCCCACATAGAGTACAGTCCCGTCCTCATCTTTGAAGAGATAACAGCCGGGCAGGTGCGGGAGGGTTTCCAGGTCAATCATTTTTGAACCTCATTGCGTTCAAATTGATTTCAGGTTTCATTGGGTTTTATTTTTCACGAGAGTCTTTTGAAGTGCCTGCCCCTCAAACACTTCGTCTATGCCATCTTCATATTCCTCTGGCTCTTCTTCGGGCTCTTCATCTGATTCTTCTTCAAACTCTTCAAAATTGGTCTCAAACTCTTCCTCTTCTTCAAAAACTGCCTCTACAGGCTGTATTCCTGACTCCGGGTATGGGTTCACCTTTGCCAGGAGCCTGGGGGCAAGGAAGCGCCCTGTATAGCTTTCAGGAACAAGTGCAATCTCTTCTGGAGTACCTGTTGCAATAATCTCCCCGCCTGCATGCCCACCTTCGGGGCCGAGGTCGATTATATGGTCTGCTGATTTGATGACATCAAGGTTGTGTTCGATAACAACAACAGTGTTTCCTTTTGCAACAAGCCCGTTAAGGACTGAAATCAGTTTTTTAACGTCATGGAAATGAAGGCCTGTTGTGGGCTCATCAAGGAGATATATTGTCTTTCCTGTACCCTTTTTAGAGAGTTCCCTTGTAAGCTTGATCCTCTGGGCTTCCCCCCCGGAAAGGGTTGTTGAACTCTGTCCAAGCTTGATATACCCTAACCCTACACGTGTGAGAGTATCGAGTTTGCCTTTAATTGCAGGGATGTTTTCAAAGTGTTCTGCAGCCTCTTCCACAGTCATATTCAGGACTTCGGCAATGGACTTGCCCCTGTATTTTACCTCAAGGGTTTCCCGGTTATAGCGTGTACCCTTGCACTCCTCACATTCAATGTAAACATCAGGAAGGAAATTCATTTCTATTTTGATCAGACCGTCTCCCTGGCAGGCTTCACAGCGCCCCCCTTTTACGTTAAAAGAGAAACGTCCGTTTTTATATCCGCGGATTTTGGCTTCCTTGGTTTCGGCAAAAGCCTGCCTGATAGCATCAAAGACCTTTGTATAAGTCGCAGGGTTCGAGCGGGGGGTCCTGCCTATGGGGCTCTGGTCTATAACAATTACCTTATCAATCTCGGAATCAAATACAAGCTCGTCATAATCTCCGGGCGTTACATTTGATTTGTTGATCTTTTTCGTCAGGGCTTTGTAAAGAGTATCGTAGATAAGAGTAGACTTTCCTGAGCCAGAAACTCCGGTAACGACTGTGAGAAGCCCTATGGGGATATTTACATCCACATCCTTCAGGTTATTTGCCCGGCAGCCTTTCAGCCGGATAAACGAATCGCTCTGTCGGCGGATAGCAGGAGGCTTTATCTGCTTTTCTCCTGAAAGGTACTTGCCTGTCAGAGACTCAGGATTTCTCTCTATTTCTGCTGGAGTCCCTTCGGCCACTATATATCCTCCGTGTATCCCTGCCCCGGGACCGATATCAAGTACATAATCCGCAGCCCGGATAGTGTCCTCGTCGTGCTCCACTACAATGAGAGTGTTTCCAAGGTCTCGCAGGGTCTGTAGAGTCTGGATAAGCCGCTCATTGTCCCTCTGGTGCAGCCCTATTGAAGGCTCGTCAAGCACATAGAGTACCCCCATCAGGTTTGAGCCTATCTGGGTTGCCAGCCTGATCCTCTGGGCTTCTCCACCTGAGAGTGTGCCTGCACTGCGGGAAAGGGTGAGGTAACCAAGCCCTACATGCTCAAGGAAGCTCAGGCGGGAACGGATTTCCTTAAGTACCTGTTTTGCGATTTCCTGCTCTTTTTCGGAGAGTTTCAGGTTTTCAAAAAACTGGATGGACTGGATAATCGAAAGGTTTGTCATATCCACTATTGACTTACCAGCTATTTTGACTGCCAGGACCTTTTCTTTCAGGCGTTTTCCCTCACATTTAGGACAGGGGCGGACCTGCATGAATTTCTCAAGTTCTTTTCGTCGGTACTCGGACTTTGTCTGGTTGTAGAGCCTTTCGGACTGTGGGAGAAGCCCTTCCCATGTGCCTTTATGGGACCAATATGCGTCCCCGTTTTTCATGCTCATATTAAAGCGGATTTGTTCATCCGAACCATACATTAGAGCGTTGTACTGCCTTTCAGAGAGGGCTTCAATTGGGGTAAAGATATCAAAACCAAAGTGCTTGGCAACAGCCGCAAGGTGCTGGCTCCGGTAGCTGTCAAGGTAGTTTCTGTAAAGGGCAACAGCTCCGTCAGCAATGCACAGGCTTTTGTCAGGAATTATAAGGTCAGTATCGAATTCCATCTTAATCCCGAGCCCGTTACAGGCTTCACATGCCCCGAAGGGGCTGTTAAAAGAGAACATCCTGGGCTGGAGTTCCTCAAAAGCCATTCCACAGACAGGGCATGCCATGTTCGAGGAATACAGGTGGTCTTTTCCTTCCGCATCCACAGCAATCAGGAGCCCTTCGGCTTTTTGAAGGGCATTTTCACAGGCTTCAACAAGCCTTGAGCGGTCTTCTGCAGGGTCCAGGCGGTCAATTACCGCTTCGATATCATGTTTTTTATAGCGGTCAAGGGAGATTTCGTCATCTGTCCTGTGGATCTCCCCGTTTACTCTTACCCTGGTAAACCCTTCACTGTTCAGGTCCCTGAAAAGCTGCTGGTAAGTCCCTTTCTTCTGGCGGACTATGGGTGCGAGGATTGTGACCATTCCCTCACATTCTCTGCTGAGGCTGTCCGCAATCCTTTCCGGAGACTGGGACTCTATTTTTATGTCATGGGCAGGGCAATATGGGGTCCCTACCCTTGCAAAGAGCAGCCTGAGATAGTCATAGATTTCAGTGACAGTCCCAACCGTGCTCCGGGGATTTTTGGAGGTAGTTTTCTGCTCTATGGAAATTGCCGGAGACAGCCCCTCAATGCTGTCCACGTCCGGCTTGTTCATAAGCCCGAGGAACTGACGCGCATAAGCAGAGAGTGACTCCACGTATCTACGCTGCCCTTCGGCATAGATGGTGTCAAAAGCAAGGGTTGATTTTCCCGAACCTGAGACTCCAGTAATTACAATTAACCTGTCCCGCGGAAGTTCTACGGTAATGTCTTTCAGGTTGTGTTCCCGTGCCCCTTTGATTATGATATTTTTCATTTTCCTTCTCTCAGGTTTTTTTCTTTGTAATTGGAGATAAGTTGGAACTTAATAATTTTGAGGTAAGAGTTTTGAGGTTAAGACTATATCCGAAATCAGATACGTGTTTAAAGAAATATGTCCTGTGTCAAGCAGCACAGTTAATCAATGCTGATAGTTAATCAATGCTGATAGTTAAACGGACGGCTGATAATTCAACGATTATAGTTTGTGATTCGCTTGTTGCAATTAATTGCCCCTATATTTAACAAACATAGCAACACGCAGACTTTTTATTAATAAAGTTATATAGCGGGGTGAAAGTATTAAACAATGATTTGTCGGGAAAATTCATAAGGACTGAGCTTCCCATTATCGAATCCGTCATTTTTTACCTTCTGCTTTTTAACCGGATCTCTCGAATACTTTCATTTTCCTGTACCCTAAAATCAACCATGTGACTTTTACTTTCAACAGTAGTCTCAATTTGATAATATTTGATACTTTCATATTCTAGCAGTTAAGGTTCCCTCTGAAGCCCGGAAAAACGTTTCAAAAAAGAGGATTCTGAGGTAAAGTCCTGTAAAACTGCAATAAAAAACTGATAGTAATCTGGGTTATACAACGGTACGTACATCATATTTATGATATAAATAATTATCCGATTTATTATATTTTAGTACCGAGATATAATAAAAAAGTCTATCCGAAACTTAAATTGTGATCTTCATCGAGCTGGAAAAATGCATCACCAGTCACTCTGAGAGATGTGTTTACAGGCCTTCCTTTGTATCCTAATTTTGAAATTTTTAATTATGGGAATATTAATCGTTAAAAATAGGGCGCTGCAGGCCTCACAGCCTGCTCGAAGGTAGCAGGTTAGACATGCGGAAGGTTAAAAGAATCTATCTCGATAAGTCGAGAGGACTCCTTCCTCGACAGCCGCAGGCTGGCAGGTG
>ENA-UOOK01002344-UOOK01002344.1-fermentation-metagenome-genome-assembly--contig:-NODE-2344-length-23543-cov-6.469729_pt1 | contig 23543 bp, 14 predicted proteins | sample MGYA00245777_ERZ724023 | MGnify/ENA primary metagenome ERZ724023 (study PRJEB28704, sample SAMN03018312) | fermentation metagenome | biome: anthropogenic terrestrial biome; feature: soil; material...
CCTATCGCACGGTACACTTGGACCCGGAGCGGGGAGGGGGCCAGATCATCGGCGAGAGCTGCCACTTTTTAGATTTGGCCTGTTGGCTGATTGGAAGTAGGCCAGTTCGGATTTATGCCACAGGCTCAACTCGTCTCAACCATGGGATTTTACTAGATTTTGCTGATGGTTCCATGGCAAATATTCTCTTCTCTGTATGTGGTACTTTCGATTATCCCAAAGAGCGTTATGAACTGACAGCAGGTGGCAATCTGTTTTTGAATGAATTTTTTGTGGAGACTGCGATCTACGGTAGAGGCGAGCCCTCTATTTGCACATATCCTTTGCAATATGATGAGGTGGAACAGGACATAGGTTCAGGTTTTGCAGGCTATATGGAAAAGCGGGCCTTAGCGCAAAAGCAGGCAGAGAATGGGAAAATGCCTCTACTTATGCCTGACAAAGGACACAGACAACTGTTGAGTGCTTTTGTTGAGGCTATTTTAGAGGATAAGCCTTCGCCGGTAGATGAATTCCGGGGAGCGAGAGCGACATATCTATCCCGCCTTGCGATCAAGTCAATCCGCACAGGCTTACCTCTACCAGTCCAACAAGAAGAGCTGGAACTTTTTATTAATTAAAAAATCAACTTCAGAATTTGTAGTATTGACTTTAGGGAGAGAAGTGCCATGGAAACAGCCTATAAACCAAAATACATCCAAATTCGTGATCAACTTGTTACCAGAATTAAAGCAGGACAGCTCAAGCCTAACTCTGTAATTCCTTCAGACCGGGAGCTGGCAGAGGAATTTGCTGTCTCCCGCTATACAGCGATTCGGGCTGTGCAGGAGCTGGAAAAGGAAGGAATAGTTTTTCGGGAGCAGGGCAAGGGCACTTTTGTTTCTCCCTCTACAGCGCTTTTCGGTATTGAGTTCAAAAAGACGTATAAAATCGGGATTGTAATCAGCGATCTGGCCTTTGTAGGTTTACCATATATGAATAGAGTGCTCAAAGGTGTTAATGAAAAGCTCAGTATCTACAGCTACAATCTAGTTCTCTTTGGACTTACCGGTACTCAAGATAGTAAGACCTTCTCTATAGAGGAGATTGTGGAGAAAAAACAAGTAGATGGACTTTTAATAGATGATAATGCCTCGCCTCAGACAATCGCTTTTCTTTGCAGGGAAAATTTTCCCTTTGTGCAGTTTGGCAGTGACGTGGGAAAGCTCGATGGGTACGACTATAGCCGGGTAGTTGTGGACACAGATACTGTTTTTTATCGGGGTGTTGAATATCTTGTAGAGCTGGGCAGACGCAACATTGCTTTTCTGCAAGGATTTGTATCGGAACAATCAAAAGCATATTCGGCCCATGCTTTCCTAGATGCTCTGCATGCATTCGGCTTGAGGGAAAAAGAAGAGTATCTTTGTCATGGACGCTATGGTGAGGAAAGTGGCAGGGAGATGGCAAATAAGCTTTTCAGCAGTACATCAGATCTACCTGATGCCATCATTACAAATGAAGATATGTTGGCGCTGGGGGTTATAAAAGAGGCAAGAGCAAGGGGGATTTCCATCCCTGGGGACTTGATGGTGCTGGGGCTCGGGGATTATCTTTTAGATTCACCAATAACTACCTTCAAAACCCCTGTCTACGAGATGGGAAGTGAGGCTGCAGAACACTTAATTCAAAAAATACAGCCGGGACTAGAGATAAATCTTGAAGTGGAAAAAGTGTTGCTCCCGGAGCTTATTGTGCGTGAGACGTGAAGGGAGGGAACCAGAGTAGATTTTTTTAAATTCGAGGAGGCGTAGCGAGTGGACGCAACTGGAATTAAAACGAATGGTTTTTTCAAAAGCAAAACATTTTTTGTGATGGCAAGTCTGGCACCATTACTGTTTTTTTACACCCTTTTTCTTGTCATCCCAAAAATCACCTCATTTTATTATCCTTTCACTGAATATGACGGAATCAGCAATCCTGTATGGATCGGACTTCAGAACTTTGCCACCTTAATTCGAGACGCTGATCTATGGGGAGCGATGAAAAACAATCTCTTCTACTGGGCAATTGCCACTCCCATTAACTTTTTTGCAGCTTTAATAGTTGCCTTTCTTCTGGTAAAAAAGCCTTACCAGGAAAATAAGTTTTATCGAGTTCTCTATTATTTCCCGGCGATTCTCCCCAGTGTAATTACGGCCTTGATGTGGCAATTTGCCTTCCACGGGCGCTATGGAATTTTCAATGCACTCTTAAATGCGATTGGGGCGAATGTGGGGGAATTCTATTGGCTTACAAACGCCACAGCAGCCCGCTGGGCCATGATTATTCCTATGGTTTGGGGTGGCTGGGCAGGGAATATGTTGATTTTTATGGGCGCGATTCAATCTGTGCCTGCAAGTTTATATGAATCAGCAGAACTCGATGGCGCGACAGATGCAGCAAAGCTGTTTTTCATTACAGTGCCTGTGATCTGGGAGACCATGAAGACTATGATCTTCTTCAGCATAATCGCTCTTTTTGGAGCCTTTGAACTTATTTTGGTGATGACCAACGGCGGTCCTGCAGGGGCGACTGAGGTTGTGGGGACTTATATGTACAAGATTGCCTTTGGTGCTGAAGGGGTTGCAGCTTTCGGTTATGCTGCTGCGATCGGACTTGTGCTATTTGCAATTTTAGGCGTAATTAGTTTGATTGCCTTCCGGTTCATGGATCGGGGCGACGCAATAGAGATGGCTGGCTAGTCTCAACCAATAGTCTGGAGGAATTTGAATGGCTAAAGCTGCAAAAACATTTAATGAACCTGGCATGGTGAAGCGCCTGGAGCTTGGGGATATAGTAATCAGATTGCTGATGGGCCTGTGGGCACTTGTGATCATCCTGCCACTTATTTGGGTTTTCTACACTTCCTTGAAAACTAATCAGGAGTTTTTTCTCAGTGCTTGGAAAATGCCAGACGTGATGCAGTGGAAAAACTACTATCGTGCTTGGGCTGAGCTTGGGATCGGGAAGAGTTTTTTCAATACCATCATCCTTTTGACAGGAGCGATGCTTCTTAATACCTTTATAGTTGGGCTTGGGTGTTATTCTTTAGCTAGGTTTGATTTTAAAGGAAGAAATACTATCTATTGGTATATTATTGGCAGTTATTTTATCACGGGAATGAACACCATGGTGACAGGTTATATCCTAATGAGGCAATTGGGTTTGCTCAATAGTCTTTTGGGGCTAATAATCTACTATGGAGCCCAGCCAATAGTTTTCAATACCTTAATTCTCACTGCCTTTATGAAAGGACAGCCCAAAGAATTAGATGAGGCTGCGTATATTGATGGCGCAAGTTATTGGCAGACATTTTGGCATGTTGGTTTGCCACTGGCCAGACCCGCTCTTTTGACAGTTAACGTTTTTAACTTTATGAAGTATTATAATGATTTTATTCACCCGCTACTCTTTATCCGGGATCCGGATAAGTATCCTCTTTCTGTGGCCATCTATTCCATGGCTCAGTCCATGAGCTATAAAGCGGATTGGGTCACTCTATTTGCTGGTTTTGTGATTATGATGATTCCCACAATTATTGTCTACAGTGTTTTTCAAAATTATATTACTCAGAATTTGAATATAGGTGCACTTAAAGGATAGGAGGGGAAGAGGCGTGATTAGAAATAAAGGTATTTGGTTTTCTTCAATTATGGTTTTGCTCACCATCTGTCTGGTTTTTGGAGGTTGTGGGAAAAAGCAAAATCAGTCTGCAGAAAAGCTAGGTGCAGCAGGGGTTTATCCAGAAAACGGCTTGCCAAAGGATAAAATTGACCTGGGGTTTATTTTCCCTGTACAAGGTTTAGGAAAGGATTATTTTCAGCACGCAGTAGATACCTTTCAGGAGAAGTTTCCAAATGTAAATATAAACGTGAGATATATCGAGAGTGGAGCAGTAGAATATGGAACAATAATTCAATCGCTTGTACAAAGCGGTGATGACAAGGAAATGCCAGATTGGATTTATGGTCTTGCAGGAGAGGCAAGAGAGATTTCTTTGATTAATGGCAAGAGAATGGAACCCCAGGATGAGCTTTGGGAAAGGGCCTTTTATGACAAGCCCGATCTACTGGTGAAAGATGGGACATTGGGAGATCGCGACAAGCTATTTAGTTATGGTCATATGTATGCACTTTCCCATTCAGCCAGCATCAGCGGTGTTTATTTTAATCAAGATTTCTTCAAGAAACATGCGTTGAACATGCGCCCGAAAAATTGGAATGAATACCTGGATCTTTGCGCGAAAATAAAGGCTTTGAATGTGAATCCTCTTGTGATGGCCGGAAAATTTGCCTACGCTTATTTTAAGGGAAGCTGGGGTGCGATTCCCTATATTGCAGGCGGGGAGCAATTTCTAAAAGATGAATATAACTATGCGGATAATCTCTATCTACAGCCTGCATTTGTAGAATCTATGGAAAAGTTAGATCAGTTTGCCCGTTTGGGTTATCTACATCCCGGAACCATCAGCTTCGATCATACACAATCTCAAATGGAGCTGATTCAAGGGAAAGCAGCTATGGTTACAGTAGGAGCTTGGGTTGCCAATGAGATGAAGGAAGTTACACCGAAAGATTTCAAATGGGGTTTTATGCCGTTTCCGGCTAACGATAGCCCAGAGCAGTCTCAGGTTATTACCACTACTTCATATTTTAACGGTTGGATTTGGAAAAATAGACCTGAAATAAATAAAAAGTGGGCGAAAGAATTTAATTTGTGGTTACTCAATCTCGATGTTCAGAAGAAATTAGCATACTACGGTGGTGTTCCTTTTAGAAAAGACTTTGCAGAGGATCCCAAGAATCTTGAGGGAATTTCTCCGTCTGTGGCAGTGGCGATGGAAGTGATTCGAGACCCTAAAATAAAGGTGGTCAATGCCGGAATCCGCGATCCTAAAAAGCGAAATTTGGTTAAAAATGAAGCAGAGATGGCCAAAGTTCAAAAAATCCTTGGCGACTCTTATATTGCTCTAATCTCAGGTAAAATTACGCCAAAACAGGCTGCCCAAAAGGTTAATAGTCATTACATGAGAGGATTGGGAAAATAATTTTAAATAGAGGAGGCGAGGATTTTGAATAAAAGCATGGTCTTGAAACTCTTCGTATTGTTGGGACTGATAGTTTTAATTGGCGGCAATGTTTTTGCAGATTATCAAGTAACAGTGGGAGATCTGCGTGTGGATATTTCTACTAAAGGTGCCTGGACTCTTCATGGAATCCAGTGGAAGGGACATCAGTTTGGACTTCCAAATGGTTGGTATGGCACTGTTATGTCAGAGCAGGGCTACGAGTTTGTGGGTTCAGGACATACAGAAGGGGGAAAAGAAGAACTACTAAATCTCTACCAAGTTGAAGATAACAACTTCTCCCAGCTCTCTATTAATTCTCTTGGGAAAGATGTAACTGCTACCGATAGCTATCTATTGGTCAAGCGCTCTCGCTTGAAGGGATTGGCGCAAAATGCTTCTATTGAGATTTTGCCCGATGGAATCGTACAGCACGTAACATTGGCTGCAGAGCAGGAACAATTTTTTCATTACTTATATATGTTCCAGCATTGTTGGACTAACGAGACAGATGCTTTTAAGGCTGAACTGGCAGACGGACAGATTGTTCAAGGTGCTCTAAATAGTGACAAAACCTGGAAGGTAAAAGCTGACGCAAAATGGATAGCCCAGATCAATACCCAGAAAAAAGCAGGTTTTGTAATGTCTTTTACCGATGGCATGAAGGGTGCAGGTAATAAGGCTGCAATCTATGATCATAGCGCTTACCATAAGTTTTATTTCTGGGCAGCCAATGATGAACTATGGTCTACAGGTAAAATCTTCGATGCAAAAATTGCGATCACGTTTTTTGATGAAAATGCAGGCATCTCTATGGAGGATGCTATAGCCAGAGGAAAGAGCTTGGCAGCGAGGCCCCAGTGGGAAACCAACCCCGTAGGTATAGAAGCTTTGCGTGGCGACTATGTTCCCTTGACATTCTCCCCCTTGAAGCTAGAGGGAACAAAAATATCCAGCGCCGGTTTCGCATTCGATTTTTCTCAGCAAGGTTTTCCCGAGGCGATGACAACCCTCAAAGGCTCTGTGCTGGATGGTCCGATAAAGCTAAAAGTAAATAACTCCCAGGTGAAAGCTGATGCTAATCTCAGTTGGCTGGAAGATGCTCCAGGAAGAAAGAGCTTCAGCAGCACCGGTTCCAACTATGATTTGGAAGGCATCTGCGAGTTTGATTCGTATTTATGGTACGATCTAAAGCTTAAAGATGAGGAAATCGGAACTGTAACACTGGAGGTACCAATTCCGGCTGAAGTTGCCAAATATGTCCATTCCATAGGCGCACCTGTAGGGTTAGCTCCCTCGTTCATGGCAGCCTCGGACACAGTGAAAATTGATGGAATGTGGACCTCTGACTTCAGGCCTCTGATTTGGGTTGGTAACGATGAACATGGTGTATCTTTCTTTATTGAATCAACCGAGGCTCTCTCTTTGCAGATTCAGCCGTTTTATTCCTACAAAGATGGAATTTTGAAAATAACTTTTAGGGATGAGCGGGCGATAAAAACTGACAAATGGCAGGTTCAATTTGGTTTTATGGTCTCTCCTGTGAAAAAGCCGGCTGAGGGCTGGCGTAATTGGCGGGTAAAAACTAAAAGCCGCAGTGGCAATGATCCTGAGGATAACTTCTTAATCTACTGGGCAGATATTTGGCGGGTGGCGCTTTTAGATCCTAACATTAAAAATCCGGAGGAAGTCTGTTATTGGGTAAAAGCCGATAAAGGCAGAACTAACGTTGCCTATTTTGACCGAGTGCATATCAACGGAGCAAATCCAGAGCTACTGCGACGAGGCTTTACTTGGCTTTCAGACCCCTCCCAGGCGAGGTTGGGTCAGGACAACAATTATGTGAGGGTTTCTCCTGTGACTTATCAAGATTATTTGCTCAGTAGAATTCAAATGATGGCGGATCTGGGGGTAAATGGGATCTATCTTGATGATTGCTTCCCTATTCCCAATACTAATGCCCTAACAGGCGAGGGCTGGACCGACTCAAGCGGCAAGCGACAACCATCTTATAATTTTACAGATTCTCGGAATATGGTCAAGCGGATTCGCTATATTTTTGAACAGCGGGTGGGAGAGAAAACTCATCTTCAAGCCCACATGTCAGCTACTGTGGCTTTGCCCTATCTTGCGATGATGGACTCGTTTCTAAGCGGTGAGCAATATAATGTAGCCTATCTGCAGCTGCGCGGGGAAGCTCCAAAGAATTATGATGATGTAGAGATCGATCATTTTTATTACACATACTTCAATCCCCAGCGCTGGCAGGGTGAGATGCCTACAGAAAAATTTGGTGCGGTGGCTGTGCTGTTACCTCAATTGAAGTGGGTTAAAGATAAAGGTTATGAGACTAATGAGTTAGCGTCTGAGAGTTTGGCTGCGATTACATTACTCCATGATCAACCTGTGGTTTGGCCACTGTGGTGCAAACCGGATATTTTCAATCGGTGGAATGAAGTGAAGACTGCCTTCAATATTGGTGCCGAAGATTGTCAGTTCATTCCCTATTGGACAGATGGGCTTGTAAGTGAAGATGAAAAACTGATGGTGAGCCTCTATCGTCGACCCGGCAAATCTCTAGCACTCATCGCTAATGCAACGGGAGAGGCGCGACATCTATCCGAACTTTCCTGGAATACACTTTTTGCATGCCCATCCGGCAGGGCAGTTTTAGGAAGAACAAACAGACTCGATGGCAAAAACCATAATGTAGCAGACCTTACTTTAGAACCATGGGAATTTTTAATTGTAGAGCTGAATGAATAAGTAAAAGCAGGTGGGTGTTCCCATAAATGGAACACCCCACCTGTAAAGTTTAGCTATGAATTTGGTTCAAAACAAATTACAGAAAGGTGAGGGATGAAATTATGAAAAAGACAACGGTAATTAGTATTTTGTGTGTAGCAGTTTTGTTTGCTGCCAGTGTTGCTTCTGCAGCCCAGGTCTCAGAATCATTTGAAACGTATGCTGATGGTGCATTCACCGGCAATGACTTTATTAAAAGCAGAGGAGTCACTATAATTTCCTCCCAGGCATCCGATGGTCAGAAGGCTTTATTGATGGAGGATGCAGGCAGGCCTGAGCTGATTGTCAGTTTTCAGGCAGTAGAAAACACCCCCCTAGTTGCTAGTGTAGACATCATGCCCATAGCTACTGAACAACTATGGGTGGGATTGATGGATGGTAATAGAGTAGGACCCTATCTTACTTTCCATGCCGATGGCAGAATTTATGCAGTACCAGGTCAAGAGGGATCCGATGGCCCTGGAAAATCTATACCCATCATTCGCTACAAGGCAGGAACATGGTATCGGGTTACAATTGAGGTTGATAAATTAGCAAGTCAGACTTATTCTGTTTCAGTGAAGCCACTGATTGGTGCAGAAACCAAAAAGGTTGATATTCCTTTCCGCTATCGGGCATCAAAATTAAATGCGATGAAAATTTGGCATACAAAAGATGGTGTGGGTAGCGATTTTATTGATAATATCCAGATAACTATTTCTGAGGATAACTAATGAGCCTTTTGGTATCCCAAAATTGGGGGGGTATTACATTGAGAAAAAGGAATTTGATTATTGGTGGTGCTACCTACCTGCTCCTGCTTTTAATTTTGACTGGTACATCACTTGCAGCTGTGATCATCAACGAAGATTTTGAGTCATATCCAGTGGGGGGCTTTCAACCAGCCCCTGACTCTGGAATTGATTTGACGAGGAATATACCCGGAGAGATAGCAATAGCCAATGATTTGGCGGCTCCTGGAAATCAATATCTTGCTATCGCTGCAGATAGCACTTCTCCACGACTGAATGCAACTTGGAATTTTGATATTGCCGGTGACAAATCTGTCTATTTTTCATTTGATATTTTGCCTCAAGCCTGTGATACTTTTTTTGTAAGGCTCAATAATAGCAATTCCTCAGGGCCATATTTGACTTTTACTAAAGGCCTTACTCTCAACGCATCTATTGAGGTGGATGGTAAGGGTGCTGCTCAACAAATATGTACCTATAACCCCGCTGTTTGGTATCGAATCAGTTTTATAATTGGAAAAGTCGCAGATTTAAAATATACTGTGACTGTAGAGGCCCTCGATGGCAGCATAGATCCAATTACTGTGGAAGATATTCCCTTCAGATACACCACTGCTAATAAATTTACTAGGTTGGTATTTGATAATTCAGGCGCTGGTAAAGGTACCCAATACATCGACAACATCATACTAATTGACGACTTTGAAAATTATGCGATAAACAATAAAATGGAACTCTCCCAAGACATAGACGGCGATGGTACCCTCGATGCGATAGCGGATCCGCTTTTACAAGGTCCTCTGGCCAATCAAGACACAATAGAAGTAAAGGTTAGTTGCTCCAATGTTTTAGGGGATCCTGTTGTGGGCAAAGCTATAAGCCTTACTAGCTCGCCAGGAGAAACAGATTCAATCGTGGCCTTAGACAAAGGCGCAGGAGCCGGGATCACAGATAGCGCAGGTAATGCCTACTTCCAGCTTCGAACGGCCAAGAGCACAACAGTTCTTGGTAGAACACCGGCTACCCTCACTGCATTTGTAGGCGAAACTGAAGCAGCCAGTTTAGATGTGAATTTCCAGCAAGTTGTGAGTCTAAATAATAGCCGGCTCATGATTAAAAATACACCAACGGAAAAAATTTGGGCCAATGGTGAAGATGCTTTTATAGTGGAAGTGCAGCTTTTGGACTATGAAGGCATAAATATGGCATATTCTGCCGAGGGACCTGAAGTGAAACTGATAAAGGTCTCTCCAGCTGAGGGTGAGATCACAATTACACCGGCAGAAATAAATGCCAACTCCCAGGGCAGAGCAGGAGATTTTTCCATCACATCACTCTTTGCAGGTCTTGTAGAAATTACAGCCCAAATTGATGGGAAGGTCCTCTCTGTTCAAGAAGAACTCCAATTTGCAAAACCTGTGACCGACATAGTTGAAACTGACAAAACAATAATTTTAGCTCCAGGCTTCGATAAACTACCAATAGCAGAGCTTCCAGGGGCAGATAGCGTTCCGGCAGATGGAATCAGCGCTTGGCAGGTAAAGGTTAAGCTCATAGGCAGTAGTGGAGAAGCACTGGCTGGAAGGAAACTCTCTATTTCCTCTGCAGATAGCACAGTAGTAATTTCTCCCCAAAGTGGGGTGAGCGAAAGCGATGGTACCTTTACAGCGACAATTGCAAAGCAAGATCCATCTTTGCAAGATACGCAAGAACTAACAATTAGCGTGAACGTAGAAGCAGGAAAATATAATAAGGATTTTCAATATAAATTTATCCAGGATAGCTGGGGACCGATTGCTATTGCTAAATTTCCAGTTCTTGCACCAGGGGAGAGTATTGACGTTACAGATCCTGTCTGGATCGTATTTAACAAACCTCTTGATTTAAGTAGTGCAGAGATAAAATTAATTCCTTACGATGGAAGTGGCAATCCCCTAGATGCGTATATAGTAAGCAATAAAGCCACAGATCCAACCTTTGGCGGGGAGCTCGTGCAGCTAGAATTAGCTGAGCATCCCCAGGTTGCCAAAGAGCAGATCATGTATTTTCAACCTACAAGAAAACTGAAGTCCAATCTAACTTATAAAATCCAGCTGATTGATGTTAAGGACACAGCTGGGAACCTTGCAAATGAGGCAGGTCTTACCGGGTGGGAAATCATCGGTTTGGATAATTCACCTCCCCGGCTTTTGGAATCTCTCCCTGAGAATGAAGCTAGGAATGTGGCAATCTCTACAGAAAAGGTTACCTTAACCTTCGATGAGGATGTAGCCTTTGATGACGATAGCAGCTTTATTCTAGAGGAGATCACAGGTGGAAATGTAGTCAGGCTTGGCAATTGTTTTGTAGAGGATTATCTTTTTGACGACGAAACCGAGTCTGCAGCTTTGATTCTACAGTTACCTGTAGCACTCAATAGCGACAGGTACTATCGACTGCGAGTGTGGGGGATCTCAGATGTAGTTGGTACAGGGGAAGCAAATTCCATCTCAGAGGGCGATGCTATAACCGTTAGCTTTAAGACCACAGATACCCGTGCACCCCAGATTATTGAGAGCTATCCACAGCCAGGAGCAAAAGACATTTCTTATCAAAACTTGAATGCCAGTGTTTGTTTCGACGAAATCATCATCGACAGAGGCAGTACAGCTGCTTCAGTGCAACTAATCGACGCTAATGGGCAGCCTCAAGGAGAGGCAATAGAAGGAGTTCTCACGTTTTCAAACACAGGTGTGGTAGGGTTTTTGCAGATGGCTTTTGTAGGTTTGGAGCCTGACAGTAGATATCAGCTGAATATCCAGGGTGTCTCCGATGAGGAGGGCTTTATCTACAATGGCAGCTGGGAATTTCAGACAGCTCCGGCAGAGCTCGAGAGCCAAGAGCCTTATTTGGAAAACGGAAGCTATGTGATCGAAACTCCAGTCTCAGAGAGCGAGAGTATTATCATTTATATTCCAGAGGGAGTTTACACAGAAAGCTTAGCTCTGCAAATCCAAAATTTAGCTAGTGCTGATAAAATGCAAGTTCTGCAAACACTGCCTCCGGGACATTTCGGCTCTGAAAAAATGTATCAGCTTACCACAGCTGATAACAAGCTACCGGGGACTCTCACAGTTAGCTTACCCTATACAACAGATAGTAACGGTAAGGTGGAAGTGATGGCTTCCTCAGGTGAGAAAAACTATGTAGAGCCTGAAAGACTATATGCAGCTTACTATCGTAGCTGGACTGCAGCTAGCGGTGATACTGCCGGCGAGTGGGTACCACTGCCAACAGAAGTTGAAGCTGGCCATCTGAATTTCACAATTGAAGAAACTGGGGTTTACGCTATTTTCGCAGCTCCCCTCTGGGAACAAAAGAAGCTGATTGATCAGTTGACCCTCTCGACTAACCCCTTTGCCCCAGGTAGCAAGGGACTTCGAGGAGAGACCACCTTTAAGTTTAACCTAGCACAAGCAAGTAAGCTTACCCTGACGATTTATGATGCTTCAGGGAGAATGGTGGCCGTTTTGCTCGCAGATGAATTTTTCCCGGCTGGCTATCATGGTTATAGTTGGGATGGAACAGTAAATGGCAGGGCCCTGCGTTCTGGATTATATATTTATCGCCTTTTTGCTCGTACGACCGGTGGCGATAATCCTGATGTAGGAGTGGTAAGTGGTGCAGTGGGGATTAAGAATTAAGAGAAGACCGAGGGAGGAATACGGTATGCGAAAGCGATCTCTAGCTTATGGTTTACTAACAGTGGCCTTACTTACCAGTTGCACCGCTGGAAGCTGGGCATTTGAAATAATGCCCAGCTCCGCTCGGGCTCTTGGTGTAGGTGGAGCTGGAGCCGCTCTGAGCGGTGGTTTTGGAGAGGTTTTGGCCCAAAATCCGGCCCTGCTTACAGCCTCAGACGTAGGTGCAAGTTTATTTTATAATAACAGATTTGCTATTTCAGGTTTTGAAGAACAAAGCATTAGTTTTGCCTGGAGAACAGGTAAATTGCATTGGGGTGTTTTGCTGCTGAATGAAGCAGCTTCTCTTGCTGAAGAAAATCAGGGCAGTACTCGCGAAAATCAATGGCAAGAACTTGAACTGGGTTTGGGACTGGCGGTGCAAGTTCGAAAAAATACGAACTTGGGTTTGGGTTTGTGGTCGCAGAGAAGAACCATTTCTGTAGATGATGATCCGGAAGGTTTATTTGCTGACGAAAACACAATCTTTGCGAGCCTTGGTCTATATTACGACCGGCAAAAGCTTGGTTTTTCTGCTGTGCTTGAGGACCCAACTGGCCTCTCCCAGGGGAAATTAGGCTTGCGTTTGGGTGAACTAGGTAGGCTCGTTGCTTTAGCCGAGGTTAAATACGAATTTGTTGAGGAAAGAGTCAACTATTATGCTGGAGTTGAAACATGGCTCGCTCCGAACTTTGCTCTGCGGGCAGGAGTAGATCTGGCAGGTATGTTCACTGCAGGACTGGGCCTGGGCAAAGGTAATTGGAAAGTGGACTATGCTTATAAAACTCATCCTGCCGGCAATGCCCACTATCTGGGTACTAGCTATGGTTTTTAAGAGAGGTGAATTCTAATGAAACCATATTCCCGCATTATGTTGGCTCTGATCTTAGTTATGATTGTGGGCATTGCCTGCCAGGCCAAACTGGAACTTGGTGGTAACATCTTCGCTGAGTTTATTAGCGATCCAAAGAATTTTGATCCTTCAAACACGCGCACGGATCCATGGCGCAGTGGTGATCAGGGAGGAATCGTCCTTCCAGGTTACTATGTGGGTCAGTTTACCAAGATTAATTTAAACATGAAATTAACAGATAACCAAGTGGAAGCTTTTGTCCCTTTGACACTGAGTGTCAATCCCTTTAGCGTGCGCGGGGAAAGCGGTAGCAGTATTAGCTGGCAGGCAGTGCTGGTAGCAGAGGATTATCTGAATATCCCTTATCATTTTTCTATGAAAGTTCCGAACTTTAACTTTGCTGCCAGTAGTAAGCCCATAGGTGACCCTCGTTTTGGTTTTGCTGATTTTGAGGATTCACTAGGGATTATGAGAAGACCCAATTCCCTGCAGCCTTTGCTTACATTTAAGATCGACGCACAAATGCCTCGAGAGTATGTTGGAAGGGCTTATGTGCTTTTTGATCAAGCTGTAGCCGGTATTCCCATCTGGGAGCGAATTCCCCAAAGCGTAGCCGCAGAACCGCTAGGTGGCAGCACAATCGGCGAGTTCGGCTTTATCGACGAGGTTGCCCAGTACAAGTTTGCCCAGGTTGGTAAGAACACAAAGTTTGGGCAGTTAGGCTTTTTTGTAGGCCAGAAGAATGTTGAGAATCCCTCATTTCGGATGAAGAATGCAGATAGTTCCCTATCTGCGGGAACAGTTTTTACCAGATGGGGATATGAGAAGAATAACTATGGCTTTGATTTTAAGACTCGAGTCGGCTCCAACCTCCAGATAAATACAACTGTTTTTGGCAGCGATGTGAATTGGTATCAATATGATAGCCAACGGCAGGTTGATGACCGGGGATATTTTGTCAAAAGATGGTATCCATCGGAACTCAAAGGGAAACTTGCAGGTATGGCCGGGAACTTCAAAGCTGACTTGAAATTGGGAGGGAACCGATTCTCTTTGGAGGCAATAGCAGTAGAGCCTGATTTTCAGGCAGTGGCAGCAGTGCAAGATCAGTTCTCCCCCCTGGAGCGCCTTCTGCCACGATCAGCTGCAGATCAGGTGCTGGAGCGCAAGACGCAGCTGATCTTTGATCCTGCAGGTTCTCTTTTAGGAAAAGTTGTAGATAGTAGTCCGGTTGTGGATTATCTGGGCAAAAGGAAGTTAGCTCTTATCTTTGCCAAAGAAGGACAGATCTATCAGCTACCTGTTACCTTCACCATTCGTGGTCAGGACATTGCCTCTTTAGATGGGGCAGGGAAGCTAGAGCGTGATCCGAAAACAGGCGCCTATTTAATAAAAGATCAACGAGGCGTAAATGTCAGTTTAGGCTATCGAGGCTCGCAAAACAGTTGGCTTTTGGAAGGGGAAAACACTAATTTTCTTGCAGATGAAGATTACATTCGGGGCCTACGCGCATCAGCAGGACACGGGTGGCAGAGCGCGAATCTAAAAAACACTCTGGAGCGAGTATGGCGGCTGAAGGGCAGTGGATTGGAAAACAATGAGGGAACCACAACGAAGCTTACTTCCACCTTATCGGGGAACCTAGGGCAGACAAACTACAGTCTGGCTTTAGATTTGCGGACTGGCAATTATGACTATGACTTACTTGAGCCGCTGAGCGATCAGGTGGTCAGTCCTTATTCATATCTTGGTCTCTCTGCGTATCTGGAGAAAAGCTATGAATTTAAGGTAAAGAATCGCGATGCTAGGCTAACGATTGCAGGTGAGATGATTAAAAAAGAGACAGATCTTGCAAATGTAAAAAAAGGAAACTCACTTGTGGGTTATTTAGATGCACGCTACCCCTTGGGTTTTAGGTGGGACTGGACCACCACAAATATATTTGTCCAGGGGCCTGTTCAGGATAATCTACCTTCCGGAAGGCTGAAAAATATTTCTCATAATGAGTTAGTATATACCCATTCTAAGGATGCAGCAGTACGTATTGGCTACACAGTCTTCGATCAAGAACATCATAATGGTTTTGTGTCCCTGAAGCTAGCTTTAGGACAAGGGAATTTGGGTGTCTCTTTCGGCCGTGGTGCTGCGCCAATCTTTAAAGAGGGGATCAATTTACCCGGTACATTGGCAAGACAAGATTTCTATCATCAAGATTATCTTCCCACGCAAGTTTTAGCTAATCGACCCTGGCAGAGCTGGGATGAGAATAATTTTGCTGCCCTATGGCAAAACCAGCTGCGCTCCACAGAAGATGCCTGGGCAGGCTACATGATGGTCAGTTACTGGTATAGTTTTTAGGCATCGGGGGTGGAAATAATGCCGAAGCAAACAAAGCTATTAATCTATGGAGCGCTACTTTTTATTTGCTGGCAGGTTCAAAGCGCAGAGCCTTTTCGTTATCGGGGGTATATCCAGCAATATTTAACAAGTGATCCCCAATATACGAACCCGGCAATTGTTGACTGGCGGAGAGATTATTGGGCTATGGGGCCATCTCTGAATCCTAGCAATTCCCTTGCAGGCTGGGGTGGAACTCGGGTTTCTGTTCAGACCTTTTGGGGTACACCTAGCAGCCCCTTCTATTTAGAATTACCACTGCTTTTCTACACCCGAGCTGTTGAAAGAGGAAGAAACCAGCTAACTATGATCAGCAATAATTTTGTGCTGAAGACCCGAAGCGGCCCTTTTAACTTCGCTATGAGTTCCAAACGGGTATCGGAAAATGCCCAATGGTCTTTTCTAAACCTTGAAGATCCACTAGGTGCTTTGAAGTTACCTAATACCTCGGCTCCAATGTTGACCATGAAGCTTAATACCGATGTTTTGGGCTGGGATTTTACAAGCTATTATTTGGCGGATCATCGGACTAACTTTGTGCCCAGATCCGAGGAGATACCACAGCGGGTATTTTCTTCCCTTGGTAAAACTCCAGAGGAAATGCGTTTTTTCGATGAGATCCCCACCTATAGACTGCTGCGTGGTACAAAGTATACTGATTTTGGCACTTGGGGCATTCTTTGGGGAGATAAAAGCGCTGTTAACATTAATCCTCGCAGCGAGGAAAACGATAATACCCTGACTAACCCCAACCATGGAATCGGTTATGTTAAACAAAATCTAGGTCTCGACTTTACAGGGCAAATTCCCTCTTTAGGCGGTGAAATTACTCTAGCTGCAGTTCGCGCTACAGGCGAATGGTATCAGTATCGTAAAAATGAACTGCCGGATAATTTAGGGACGGTTTCAGGTGACGCCATGAAGCTTCAGCTGCGCGATCTGAAAATAAATTCAACTACCATCAATAGCACCTATGTGATGGTAGAGCCTGGCTTCCAATGGACAGCAGTACGTGATAGCCGTTATGCTTATGTTTACGGTTTTCTCAATCCGGAAAAACCGCAATTCTATGCAGATGGTTCCTCACTTTATGCCTATGGCTGGCGTGCTATGCGAGATGATGATTTTCTGCTTCGAGATCCAGAGGAGAAGGAAGAGTATCTAAGCGATGTCTCCACATACCTGGGGCTTAGAGCCTGGGAGACGAGTATAAAATATCCCGGTAAAATTAGCATCTCTGAAAACAAGACACTGCCAGCACTATTCTCTTTGGAGCTACAGGATATGGAGAATCTTCGAGCTGGAGATCATTACTACGACCCGGTGCAAGGTGAGGATGTTACGAAAGACTATCTAGAGCTTAAGATTAACCTTGAAACTGAAACACCTAATTCAAAAGTAATATTCTCAGCCCGGGATCGTCAATATAAAGATCAAGATTACTTTCAGGAATTGGCTTCAGGATTATCCCATAATCTCACAGAAAATGCTGAGCTTTCTTTGGAGCTTAGTATAGCTAAACGCTTGCGGGACGATGTTGCTCTGCCGGAAGGTAGAGGTTATAGGGTCAATGCGAACTTAATAGGTGAGATGGACTCTGGCCTCATTTACAACACCAAACTGGACTATCGAGCAGGGAACTATGATTATGGTTTGCTAAAGTCAACACTAGATCGCGTATTAGCATCTCCCTATACTTACTGGGAGCTGAATCAGTATTTTGAACAAAACAGAACTCTGAATTTGGGTGAGATCCCCATTCGAGGAACTATTGCTGCTGAGCTTACCAAACGCAATTCAACCTTGCCCGAGGTCAGTGGTACTTCTCTTGTAGCCTTCGGTAGAGGAATTGCAAAAGTAACCTCAGATTTAACTGCAACCGTTACTTTAATTAATGTTTCAGGGCCAACTTTCTCGCAGCAAAAGGATAAGTTTCCTAGCAATTCTCTGCGCGATGTGGTGGATTGTCTGTTTTCCTATCAGCTATTTGGGCAAAGGGCAAATACTATTAATTTTCGCTTTACCCGTCGTTACCTAAATAGTGGATTCAAGGATAATGTCCTGGCTGAGTTTGTCTCAAGGATCGGCGCCCATACATTGCGGTTTACCCTTGGCCGAGCACCTATTGGAAATCGCACATCTTATATCGCAGGAACAAAATATGATGTGCGCCTCAATAACTTAGAGAAAGAGTTATTAAAGCGTCCCTGGGAGAATTGGGGTACTGGGGGTACGCTCTCAGATGAGACTTTCCCCTATGTTGTGTTGAATTGGAGTATGCCTTTTTAAAAATCAAGTGAAATTTGGTTGAAAAGCAGAATTCTTAGTTTCTGATTAGTGTATTTCAGATTTGCAACCAATCTTTGAAAAATTTATTTACGGGGGGGCTGATCCTCTACACGTATCTTCGTGTGGAGGATCATTTTTATAAAAAATTGGAGAATAAGGATTAATAATTGTCTAATTTTCGGTACAGCTGGGACTTCAAAAAAGATTGACTGAAAGGAGTCTACTATGTTCTTTCAGGTGGAATATCGTTTTGTTTTGTTTTTTGTCGTTATTCTATTCTTTTCTCTCCCTTGCCTTGCTGTTGGCAAAAAAGGAGAAGTACCTGAGGTTACTATCATTGAGGTGAAGAATACTCCTTCCATAGATGGTAAACTTGATGATCCTGCTTGGATTGAAGTGGCACGTTCTTTCTCAGGTGTGCTGTCAGGGTGGAAAACCTTAGATGGAAAACGTTTAATAGCAAACCAACGAATAGCATATCTCACCTATGATGAGAAGCATCTTTTTGTAGCTTCAGTAGCATTCGTGGATGATCCAAAAAGCTTAGAAAAGAATAGCTGGCGAAGCGATGGGATTGAGATTCATCTTGAAATTGGCTCAACTTATTACCAGCTTGGGGTGTTTTATGACGGGGAGACTGCAATTGCTGCAGGTCCTTCAATAAATTTTGAAGCTGCAGGTAATGTGGGAACGAACTGTTGGTCTGTAGAAGTTGCTATCCCTTGGGCTGAACTTGGGCTCAGGCCAAAAGAGGGTATGGAAATAGGTTTCAACATTGCAGGCCATGATTATAAAGACAAGTGGGTTACATGGGGTCCCTCATATGGTAAGTTTCGAGCATCGGAAACACTTTCTTTTTTGAAACTTGGTGGAAAAGTGGAGGAGAATGGACAAAGCCCTAAAGTCGCGACCAGCTCTATGGAAACTTCACCTCTCCAGACCGGCGAAACACAACTGCCCGAAGATGATGCCTACATCAAAAAGACTTATCTTTTTAAACAGGTCTCATTTAATCTTCTCGATCCTAGCAAAGTTAATTTTACCAAAAGGTACTCAATTGGCAGTATGTCGTTAATAGACGATAAGCAGGGCATTGCGGCTTCCGATTGGCTCCCTGTAGAAGAAGGAGAACTATATACAGTTTCAGGCAATGGTCCCTTTGGTCAGGGTGGCGGTCCCCAAGGTGGTTATTTTAGTGCTCCAGGAGAAACCCGGGCCCTTGCAAATATCAGCTTTTTCAAGCCTGTTGATGGCCCGGGCTGGGTTTTCCAGGTGCCTCGGGGCCTGGGCATCACCCAGGCAATTATCTCTTTGCGGAAACTGAACGATGATCCTGCACAAAAAACATTGCATGGCCTTGTGCAGCTGGAGCTGGGGGAGAAGGCCACTGATTTTCAGCCTTACAACCCCCAAACTAGGATCAAACAAGAGTTTTTGCCACAATTGCGTTCTGGTGAATCTTCTTCCTCAGTTTCTTTCAATAGCGAAGCTTGGTATAAATTTACTGAAGGTGATGGTGGGCAGCAGCTAGCCGATAAAATTCCAAACTTCCGTCGCCATTGGCTGAAAAAAGATCAAGATTTGGTGATTGTCAATACCGGCACATCGCTGACTGCGCGCAGCGCAGAGCATTGTACTCTGCATCCTGAAGCCAAGTCGCGACCGCCCTTGATGCACTCTAACAATATGGCGTCTATTCTGTGGGATAAGATAAAATGGGATGGGCAGGAATACCGACGTTACGATGCAGACGGTTTTTTTAGAGAGGGAAAAGGCCTATTTCTTACAGCATCTAACCTACCCCAGTGGGATGATGGACCGTATCGGCAGGGACTCACCCGCTACAGCGATACTACAGGCGCCTCAGTTTCATTTGAAGTACCCTCTGGTGCTTGGCAGTTCAACTTTATCTATCGTACTGATACCACTGGCTGCTCTGATCCTATCATCACCATCGAAGAAGGTGATGGTCAGCTGGAAGTCTACCATGAGGAGACAGGAATTTGGGTTGAAGCTAATAGGTACCAGTTTAGCATGTATGAAGAGATGCCGGTGAGCCGTACTGTTCGTGTGCCAAAGGCAGCAGATGGAACGTACGCAGAGCTCAATATTCCATCTAAGGGTAACACCACCTATCAGAAACGCCTTAAGATGCGCTCGAAGAGCGATAAAATCGATAGTCGGTCGGTCTCAAAGCAGATCACCATCAGTGGCCAATCACCAGGGCGGTTTATGTACTGGGGAGTAGAATGGTCACCGCGCGAGTTTATGATCACCTATATTAATGCAGCACGCGGCAGCCATAATAGCCAAGCAGAGAATGAACGAGGTTTGCCTAGATTTGCTGATAATGAGGTATGGGGGTTCAAGCCTGATTTATTATTCTTTGAGCTCCCTATTCACAACGATGGAGCAGCAAATGCCAATCCATATCCTGGTGGTTATTGGGAAAGGTTAACTGATAACTTTGTCTTTAACCCAGACTATGAGCTTTCGATGAGAAGTCGCGCTTCCCACTTCGGTCTCAACCCTGAAATAGGTATGTTTACCAGTTCAATTTCTTGGAATTTTGGAGGCATAAATGAGGATGGCTCTTTGAAAATAATCGAGCAGAAAGATGGCAAGATGATGTCGGCTCTGGATAAGTATAACGAGGCTTACAACTGGGTGATCGATAACCACCCGGATGTGGTGATTATCAACGCTGCAAAGCGCTGGTATGATGCTGCAGTTGCCATCTTCGGAGATCTAAAAGCCGCGACTGTAGGTAGTGGTAAGGGTGGACTGACCTTTACAAATGAAGGTAGCCATTGGAACGATACAGGTAGCAAAATAATTGCAAAGGCGATATTAGCAGTTTTTGATTTCATCCGATGATTCAAATAGGAAGTGAGCTTGTGAAGGTATATATTCAAACGGATATTGAAGGAGTAGCTGGTGTTACCTTTTTTGAAAATAGGGATGAAGATTCAATCTCCAATTATTTCCATCGCGAAAGAATGCGAAAGCTGCTCACAGGCGAGGTTAATGCTGCAGTAAAAGCTGCATTCGACTCTGGAGCTACAGAGGTAGTGATCAATGATAGCCATGGCAGCGCCTATAATATTCACTTTGAGGATCTTGATCCGCGCTGTGAGATCCTCCATGGCCGCGGAGGTTCTCAGCCGTTTTGGCTTCAGGATATTGATCAAGGCTTTGACTTGATGCTATTGGTTGGCATGCATGCCATGGGGGGCACAGAAGGAGCAAATTTGCCTCATTCAAAATGGGTTTTAAACGATGGTGAAATTTATTTGAGCGAAGCCTCCATGGCAGCTGCCTTGGCTGGGTTTTATGGTGTAAAGACAATTTTTATCAGTGGAGATCAATATGTTACTCAAGAGGTAGGAGAGAAGATACCAAACATAGAAATGGCTATAGTAAAAAAGGCGCTGGGTCCATATTTTGCAAGATCCAAAATGCCTAAAGCAGCGCAAGAGCTAATCTACCATGGAGTATCTCGCGCAATAAAAAATGAGGCACAAATAGAACCCTATCTTCTAAAACCTCCTTTTGCATTTAATCTCTTGGATTCTGAAGGACACATTCCTCCTTTCAAAAAAATTCTTACGGAAGATGTTCAAGGGGATAACATTGTCGAAGTTTTCACCAGAGCTGTCAGATCATTTCCTTGGAATAAATTCGGTCTAAAAAGTGTAGATGGATTTAAGTATCGTGGTTGAGTATTTTGAAAGAGTAACATTTGTAACAGAGCTTACGCTCGCAACTAAGTGATATGGAGAATATAATAAAAAACCAGCCGTTGACCCGGCTGGTTTTTTATTGTCAGGTTGCTATCTTAAGTTCGGTTATTTTTCTGTCTCGCCTTGATTTTGCATTTCAGCCTTTACTATTGATGGCGAACAGAATTAATAATACTTGCAATAAGCCCACCCCATATGGTCAGCATCGAAATAAGCATAAGGATAATGGCAGATGTACTCATCCTAAATCATCCTCTCCTTCAATAATTTGTTTTGCCATCTCGGGATTTTTCCAAGGGATCTTAGAGATTAGGAAAGCGAGAATAGGCAGCAAGATTACCATCCCCCAACCAAAGACAGCGACGAAAGATTGAGGATAGTCACCGTAAGTTGTCTTGATATTTGCAATTAGCGATGAAGCTAAAATAATAGCAAGCACCAAGGGAGTAATAATACCAAGCGTCAGATTCCAATACGTTCCTAACTTGATCTGAGAATATTTATTTGCTTCATCTCGGAGCTCCTGAAACTTTTTATAGACCCAGTAGATCAGTACGATTTCCACCACTGCTCCCGGTAAGATTGCAAAGTTGTTAATAAAGTTATCCACCACATCTAGTAGATACATACCGCCATTAGTCGTATACAAAGCCGACATTAGGGTAGTCAGGCTACCTACGATTACTACAGTGCGTTGTCTGCTCCAATCGAATTTTTCAGAAGCTGCGGAAATACAGACTTCCATCAATGAGATCAGTGAAGTAATTCCTGCAATTAAGAGACACAAAAAGAACACACTTCCAAATAGCTGCGGTAGGGGAAGTTGGTTAATAATTTGCGGAAGCACGACGAATGCAAGTCCGATCCCACCAGAAGCAAGATCCCCAATTGCGATTCCGGATTTTGCTGCCATAAACCCAAGGGCAGCAAAGATTCCAATACCAGAGAGTAGTTCAAAACCTGAGTTGGAAAATGCTGTGATAAAAGCATTATTAGTTGTATCCATTTTTGGAGGAAGATAGCTACTGTATGTGATCATAATGCCCATCGCCAAAGATAAACTATAAAAGATTTGAGAATAGGCCGAGATCCAGACGCTGGGCTTGGCAAGGGAAGACCATGAAGGCTCAAAAAAGGCATTCAAACCCGATGTTGCGCCAGGAAGCGTTACAGCGCGGATCACGAAAATGATAAAAAGGATAACCAGGGTTGGGAGAGCGAATTTGTTTACCGCCTCAATTCCCTTTTTAACGCCCTTATAGACAACACTAAGTGTTGTCAACCAAACAACCAAAAGCGGAATAAGTACCTGCCAGACAATGTTCCCAAAGTTTGAAACCGATGCACTAGAACTTACCTTTAAAAATGAGTTAAAGAAAAAGGCATTGGTATCCTCTCCCCAGGCAAGGTTTAGCGAAAAGCCAATATAATTTAAGGTCCAGGCAAGTATTATCGCATAATAAGTCATAATGATAAAGCTGATTAGAAACTGCCACCAGCCGACAAACTCCATTTTTTCGTTGACTCTAAAATAGGTCAGTGGTGCAGAACCCCGATATTTTTTTCCTAAGATAAATTCAAATGCAACAAAACTAATTCCCGTGGTTAAAATTGCGAAAAGATATGGAATCATAAAGGCGCCGCCGCCATTTTTGTAGGCAACGTATGGGAATCTCCATATATTGCCCAATCCGATTGCAGAACCTACTGCTGCCATGATAAAACCCCATCTAGTACCCCATTGTTCACGACTCATCTTCTATGCCCCTTTTATATTTTTTTGTAAGACCATTTATTCAGGTGGTCAAACATTACTATTATAGCACAAATTTCATCGCGATAGAGAAAAATTTATTAAGCTAGTTGGAAAGGGAGAATTGAAAAGGTAACTTCCAGAGTGGAAGACCCCGACTGGAACTT
>ENA-UOOK01002345-UOOK01002345.1-fermentation-metagenome-genome-assembly--contig:-NODE-2345-length-23528-cov-4.452989_pt1 | contig 23528 bp, 15 predicted proteins | sample MGYA00245777_ERZ724023 | MGnify/ENA primary metagenome ERZ724023 (study PRJEB28704, sample SAMN03018312) | fermentation metagenome | biome: anthropogenic terrestrial biome; feature: soil; material...
GAGTTTTTCACCTCTACAAAATTACCAATCCGGTTACCGTCTTCCACAATAGCGTTATTACGTAAATGGCTGTAAGGGCCAATGCTAACATTATTTTTAACCGTGCTGTTTAATATGTATGAGGTTTTTATTATGCAATTGTTTAAAATAACACTGTCTTCAATATAAGAATTGGGGTAAACTACCGTGTTGTCACCAATTTCACAATTTCCAACAATAAAACACGGGTATAATGTTACACCGCTTCCCAATCTGGCATTAACGCTGATAAAAGTTTGTGCCGGTGAGATTATTGTAATATTTCTTTCTTTAAAAATTCTTAACTGCTTTTTACTTAAAACTAAATAACTCATATTAATATTTATTTAATTTTTTATAATAATTCAAGATTAATTTATTTTTTTTGTTTTTTTATAAGTTCAGAATAATTATCATAAATAATCTTTACATTTTTATACCAAGTATGATTTCTTTCAATAAATTTTCGGGCAGCTTTTCCAGCTTCGTTTCTAAGATGATTATCTCTATTTAGTTTTAAAACTAAATCAGCAAATTCTTTTTTATTTTTTGCAATAAAAAGACCATCATTTTCTGTAGCTTGTATTCCTTCGGCTGCTATTTCTGAGGCTACAATAGGTAATTCCATTGACATTGCTTCTAAAATTTTTATTCTAATTCCACCTCCTACAAAGAGTGGGGCAATATAAATTCCAGCAGAATTTAAATAAGGTTGTACTTTATCAACATATCCTATGAAATCAACATTTTTTGAGTAATTTTTAAGAGAATTTGGGGCATCTTTTCCGAGTAATTTTAATCTAATATATGGGTTATTTTGATTAATAATAGGCATTACTTCTTCTAAGAACCAATAAATAGCATTCAAGTTATGTTTCCACTTATAAATAGTAGCGTGAATTAATTCATCTGGATTTTTTTTAATATTGTGGTCAGGTTTCCATTCATTTAAATTTACTCCTGCAGTAGAAATTATTACATTTGCAGTACTATTCATTTTTAGAGCTAAAGATAGGTCTTGGGCAGTAATCGCAAAATTAATATCCATTTTGCCGATTATATCGGATTCATATTTTTTTAATAATTTTGCTTGTTTGCTTACATAATAATATCGTGGATCAGTTTGTAGTAAAATGTCTGAATATCTTTTCCAAATAGTCCATTCGATATTATGTAAGCGCAATCCAATTGGGCATTTTAATATTTGTTGGCAATATAGACCTAAATCTGCCATTGCTGTATGATCACAATGAATAATATCGTATTTGTAATCTATCAAATGATGGTTAATGAAATTTTTTACATTTTTCGAATTATGTTTATCAATATAAATTGAGCGACTAGTAAATGTAGATTTTATTATTCTAGGGATACTATTTGAAGTACTATGTTTAATTGGGATAATTTTAGCATATTTATAAGCATAATCTGGTATATTCAAATCATTGTCATTTTCATAGAAAAAAATCAAAGTAACCTCTGCACCTAAATTTGCGAGCTCTTTCGTAATATTAGCTATTCCTATTTTTCCACCATCATCTTCAGGGAATGGGACACGAGGTGCTAGTTGTAATATTCTCATTTAAATTAATTTTGTTTCTTTTTTCTAACTAATAATTTTTTAACTATTTTATCTTTAAAATAAAGATATTGATATTTTGCTAATGAGCGACCGAGAGTAATCTCAGGAATTTTATCTTTAGGAACGACCTGTCTTTCTAATCTAATAGTATGCAATGCTGTAGAAATCATTGTTAGACAACCTTCGCATAAAGTGATAAATTTAAGACGTGAAGTAAATACTTGTACAATTTGAGAAGCATAAATAATTATAAATCTACCCAAGGCATTCCAAAATGGAAAATATTTCCAATTGTAACGGACAAACTGATTTGAAATTCTTATCCATCTTTCATCGCTTTGTCTTTCGGAAGATGTAGCGTAATGAACTACTCTGACATTTGGGAAATATCGAACTTGAAAGCCTGCTAATATTGCCCGAGTACAAAAATCAATTTCCTCAAAACCAAATTCCCAGAATCCACCAATTTTGTCATACACCTTTCTTCGAATAGCAGCACCAGTTCCGGCGAATGTATTTGATTTATAGCCACTTTTAGGAATGTTTACTTTATCATTTGGAAGGGGATACCATTGCCATATAGTATAATTCTTGCGAACTTCAATATCTTCCATACAAATGACATCTACATCATCATTATTGTTAAATATATCAATTACTTTTTGAAATTCGTCAGGGGTCTCAGGATTGCTATCGCTATCTGTACGCCAAATTATATCGCCATCAGATAATTCAATTCCAATATTAATGCTACGTATATCAAAGTTATCAGGTAACCATAAATATTTTATATCGTTATATTCATTTGTTATCATTTCTTTAGTGCCATCAATAGAGGCATTATCAATGATAACAATCTCATAATTTTTATAAGTTTGCGCTCTAAAGCCAGCGATAGTAGTTTTTAGAGCTTCTTTTCTATCTTTTGTTACAATTATTACACTAATTTTCATAAATCAAAGTATAATGAAAATATATTGATGGAATGAAAAAAAGCAAATATATGTAAAATTATGCAATTTGTTCAATAAAATTTTAGTAATTTTGTTTTTTTAATAAAATGTATTTTTATCTACTATATAAGAGGATATGAATGAAAAGAATATTTCAACTGTTATTGCTAATTATTATTAGTGCAGTAGCTATTGATGCTCAACCTACTTACGATATAAAGAAGATGTATGCAGACAATGTCTATATATCTGGTTTTTCATCAGTTTCTGGGGATACACTATTTTTTAGCACACAATCTATTGAAAACAATAAAAGTAAGTATGAAATAAAATACTATTTAAATGGTACAATTGGTTCATTAAATTTTATTGACGATATCGAACCATTAAAAATTATCCATTCTAATGGCGAAAAATTTATTATAACATATAATAATAAACTTTATCATTACTCTAACAATACTTGGGTACCCGTTACTTTACCAGCTACAGATTATATTGCTTGGGATGTGAAATATCTCGACAATTATTTGTATTTAATTCCTGTTACTGGTGAGATATATGTAAGCAATAACTTCGGAGAGACTTGGACTCGTATTTTCCAAGTATTTACTGAAGGCTCTACCTATTCCTCAATAATATTTAATAATAATTTATATATTGCTAAAAGGGATAGTTTGTTTAAAAAAGAAGGTAATAATTGGAATTTTAAACTTACCGACGCAGATGAGACAACCAATTTCGAAATCGAAGGAATGACATTTAATAATAATAATTTATTCCTCTTCGATAGTGATAATAGAATATATAAATCGGTTGATACTGGTCTAGTTTTGATTTCAAGGACTGCTAATAGAGAAATAAATGGTCTATTTGTAAAAGATAATGAAGATATTTATATCTCTACTGATAAAGGTGTGTTCTTCAAAAAGAATGGCCAAAATGACTATGTCCAACTTTATACTTTGAAAAATCAATATAAAGAAATGGAAAGTGTTAAGAAAATAAATAAATTAGTAAAAATTAACAATAATGAAATAGCAGCAATAATTCCGACAAATGATTTACTGTTGTCCGTAGATGCTGGTAATTCTTGGCGTTCAATTTTAATTAATACTAATAATTTTAAATTAAACACTATAGAATTAAACAATAATATGATCGCTACTGCTAATAATTCCGGAGTGTTTTTCAGCGATACGACAAGCAAAATCTGGTATGAAGCTCTAGGAATTAATTATAATAGCGAATACGTTGATGTTCATAAATATAATAATACTTTCGTCGCAGTTACAATGAATAAAATATTTTTATTTAATTCTGCACAAAATAAATGGGAGCAAATGTATGACTCTCCATCTACAATTTCAAGTTCTATTATTAGCAATGATAAATTATTTATTGTTACCGAAAGTGGATTATATAGTTCTAATCAACCATTTAATAATTTTAATTTAGCAAACGATAATATTAGAAATGGTAAACTATCTACTTCTAACAAATTATATTTAGTATCAGAAGGTACAGCAAAAGAATTAGAAAATAATGGACAAATCAATAAAACTCTTGATTTATTAAGCCAAAACATTTACATAAATGATGTTTTATCTATTAATGGAACAACATATTTAGCTACAAATTCTGGATTATTAAAATTTGACAATTCAATTAATAATTTCACTAGGATTGAGAAAGGTATTAATAATAATTTCATCGAAAGAATAAAATTATTAAATAACAGAATTTATATACTAGATGAATTTAATAATATTTATATAAGTAATACTGATTTTAGTCAATTTAGCTCATTTAATTTTGATATTCAAAGTACTATTTCTGATTTTACTGCTGAAGATGGTAATATTTATTTATCAACTAATAATGGAGCATATTGGATTTATAATATTAAAGATGAGATCTTTAGTAATAGCAATTATTGGGTAAATAAAGGTTCATATTTAGAGCATTCAAAATCATTTTCAAATTTTATTGTCCCAGAAATGGTTTCGATAGCACAAAAAGATATTATGTTTGTAAATAATACAAATACATCTTCTTTAGTAAATCTTAATATTTTCAATGGAAATATTTCTAGCGAAATTAATTTAACAGAGAAATATAATAACTATCCTAATACTTTAGTGCAAAGTTATATTGGCGCTCCTAATAGTTCGTTAATAAAATTTGCTCCTAATGATAAGTCAATACAAGATAGCATTTACAAATATAATTTTGAAGAAAATAATATTGATTTCCAAAAGCATATCTCTATTACAGGGCTTAAACCTGAAAGCATTGAATTAAGCTCTAATTTCGTGCAAATTGAAGATAAAATATTATATTATACTAATTATCAATTAGACCCTAACGATAAAAAATCAATAGATTATAATATATATTTTAATGATAATTTCGTTCCATTTGGAAAATTAAAAGCTTTCGACGGTGGTTTTAATGGAATTATCGATAAAATAAGTGCTAAGAAACTTAATTATAATAATTATAAATATATAGTTGCTAGAAGCAATAATAATACAGCTGCTCCAGCTGGAGAAAAAGCAATGATTAGCATTTTTAATGAAAACAACTTAAACGAAGCTGTAAATATTAATATAAGCAATGCTGCTAAAATCACAGGTATTTATAATTATTCAATTGATCAAAAAGAATATTTAATATATTCAAAGAATAGTATTAGCGGTAATGTAAATGATGATGCTATTGTACTTTATGATTTGAAGTCAAATACTGTGTTAAATGAAATCAAAGGATATAGAGTAACAGATTTAAAAGGGTTAGGTTCAACATTCGCTGCCTTAGCTACTGTAAATGAAAATAATACTATGCATTATAAATTAGTATTTTTCTATGCAAACAATTTAGAAATAGCTAAAGAATATGATATTCAAGAGTCATTCTTGGGTCCAATGACAGTAGATTCAATTACTTCAAGAATATTAGTATTCGGTAAAGATGGTAAATTAAGATCTTTTGAAAATCCAAGTGATGATAGAATTTTAAACGCTGATTTTATAGTTGAAAAAAGAACTGTAAATGTAGGCGAGACTGTTCATTTTATTAATTTATCTACTGGCTCTCCTGAGTCTGTAAATTATGATTTTGGTGATGGTTCAAATGGAACTAATTTCTCAGAAACTCATGCATATAAAACAGCTGGTTTTTATACTATTACATTATCAGTAAAGAAAAATGATAAAATTGATAAAATTACAAAAGTTGATTATATCAGAGTTATTGACGATTCAAGTAAGTATGATTTCAAAGCTGATATGGTAGAAGGTTTTGCACCATTTGAAGTAAAATTTACTGAATATGGTACTGAAAAAGTAATTTCAAGGCTATGGGACTTTGGTGATGGAGAAACATCTACCGATATTAATCCTACTCATAATTATACTAAAACAGGCGTATTTACAGTAAAATTATTTACTGATAATGGAGCTTCTAAAGATACTATAAGCAAAATTGAATATATTCGAGTGGATGAACAGCCAGAAAATTATACAGCTGATTTTATAGTTCAATATACATCTGGTGAATCTCCATTTAAAGTAAAATTCTGGGATGCGACTATCGGTGGTTCTACCGAATGGTTATGGGATTTTGGTGATGGTACTACTAGTAATTTAAGAGATCCTGAGCATACTTTCACAGAATACGGGAATTATACTATTTCGCTTCAGGTCGCTAAAGATGGTCTGCAAAGCAAAACTACAAAAGAAAGATATATTAGAGTATCAAGAGGTCCAATATATAATATTGATATTAAAGATGAAATTGAATTAAGAGATACTACTGGTAATATTGTAGGTATGGATGTAGTGGAAAATTCAGATAAAGTTAGCGTAACATTTGATGTAAAATTCACTGATATGAAAAATGATGTATCAAAAGGTAAAGTTGCCTTTTATGATACTAAACCTAATATAACAGATGAAAAAGGTAATTTGAGATTTATAAATTTATATGAAGCAAAATATGCTAGTAATAATTTGAAGTTTATTACTCCCGTTAATGAGAATAAATTTACTTATATTTCTCAATTTACTACTCCAGCATTTAAAAATTTCATAATTTATAATACTAAATTAAATGGCTATATGGATGGCGTAGCCCAGAAATATGATATGAAGGCTAATATTGTTCCAATAGCTTATGAAAAATTTAACGATGCAAGTTTTGTAGCTTTCACAGTAAATGATAGTGCTTTAATTCTTTCTAATCTGAATGAAGGTGGTAGCGCTAACGTAAAAGAACTTTTCAACAAAAAACATATTCTTAATTCAAGAATACCACTTTTAAAAACTAGTGATAATAATTTCATTATTCTTTATAAATCAGAAAATGCGAAATTGAAATATGTGATTTTCAATAAAAATTTGGATATTATTAAAAATGATGACTTGTTTATTGATTCAAATCATTATGTAGTAGATGCATATTTTGATAATGAAAATAACTTAATCATTGCTGGTGAAATGAAATTTAGACAAGATTTAGATCCATATTCAAATTTCATTGCTAAATTAGACAAAAATATGAATATCATTTGGTCAAAAGATTTCACCGCAACATTTAAAATGACTGGAATTACTGAATTAATCGATAGATGGGCACATAAACGATATGTAGCTTCAGGCGAAATTGAAAATAATTGTGCTATTTTCGGATTTGACGAAAATGGTGATGAAACTATGAAATTAAAATTAGAAAATAGAAGAGGTACATTTAATAATGTGATAAATGTTAATAATGGCGAATTAATTTTCACTGGTGGCGTCTATAGCAATGTAGAACAAAGAGTAAATTTCTATGCTTTGCATACTAGCAAAATTAATTCATACTCTTCAATCAAAGTAGCAGAGAATAATGATGATTTAATTATATATCCAAATCCAAGCTCAGGACTAATTTATACTAAAGATTTTGAAATTAAATCAATTGAAGTATATGACCAAACTGGAAGGAAAGTATTCTTCCAGAATAATCCTATGAATAATCATTTTGATTTATCTTTCTTGAATAATGGATATTATAGTATCGTGATTAGAACAGGTGATAATATGAGAACAGGTAAATTCATTATTAGTAAATAGTTTTATATTGAATAATGAATAAATTGTTTGAAATATTAGAAAAAAATGATTTCGAATTACCAGGTGCCATTGCTCATTCAGCAATGGCACCTAAGTTTAACGAAGCATTATTCCGAAGCACTAAGCCAAAGGAAAATTCTAGAAAAAGTGCGATAATAATTCCATTATTTGATTCTGATTCAAATATTATTGAAGGTTCTAATGATATTGCAGTTTTAATTTCTAGGAGAAGTCTAAAGCTAAAAAATCATCCGGGACAATTATGCTTTCCCGGTGGTGGCTTAGATAAAAATGAAACCCCAATTAAAGCTGCTATTAGGGAATTAGAGGAAGAAGTAGGTATAAAAGAAAAAAATATTGATTTTTTATGTAGTTTGTCAAAATTATTTGTTGAGCCAAGTAATAATATTATTTATCCTTTTGTATGCAGAATAAAATCTAATGAAATAAATATTTATCCCGAAGAAGTTGACTCAATTTATTTTAAAGAATTAAATTTTTTCCTTGATCCTATTAATATAAAATATCAGAAAAGAATAATGGAAAGTAAGGAAATATTAATACCATTTTGGGATATAGGTAGCGAAGTACCACTCTGGGGAGCTTCGGCAATGATAATGAATGAATTTGTAGAATTAGTAAAATCTTTTTAAAATGCATTATTCACCTGAATATATTGAAATAAATGGTTCAAAGTTTGAACTAAAATATTCTTATGATTATCTTCAATCAATTGTAGAAAAAATTGCTGATAGAATAAATGAAGATTACAAAGATAAAGAAATTCTATTTATTGTTGTTTTGAAGGGTGCAGTGCAATTTGCTGTAGATTTATTAAAACACATTTCATGTGAATGCTCCGTAGAATTTATTACAGCGAGTAGTTATTTAGAAGCAATGAAAAGTCAAGGTAAAGTTAAAATTGGCAACCTGACTTGCGATGTAAAAGATAAAAATGTAATTATTATAGAAGATATTTTAGAATCCGGTAGAACTTTACAAGCAATTTGTAGAATGCTAAATTTAATGCATCCACGATCTTTAGAAATTGCTACATTGTTTTTTAAACCTGATAATCTATTAGTTGATATAAAAGCAAAATACATTGGAATTGAAATCCCATCTGATTTTATAGTAGGCTATGGATTAGATTATGCTCAAAAGGGGAGACAGTATGCTAATGTCTATCAATTATGCAAATGAAACTTTTTTGAGACTTATGTGTCTATCTATAAATGAAAAGAATATTTTAGCAAAAAAAAGAACATAAATTAGAGTACAATTATGGATAACGAAAGAAGAGATTTTCTTAAAAAATTTTTAACTTTATCTGTTTTTACGAGTATTTGTCCCCATATTGCTTTAGGTGAACTCGTTCCGACTGAAATAGAAAAGAAAGATGATAATATCTTGCAGGGTGTATATGAATTGGAAATAGAACAATATCCTGACTTATTAGAAGATTATGGAAGCGTAATGATAAAGGTATATAATAGTAAATTAAACTATTATGAAGAAATTTATGTAACAAGAGTACCAGAAAACATAAAAGCAGAACATTTCTCTATTCTTAGAAATATCTGTCCTCACGAAGGACAATATGTTCTACCTATGCATCCTATCACAAAAACTTTTACTTGCTCTGGTCATGGTTCTGTTTTTAATGTTACAGGTAATTACCAATCCGGTCCAGCAGCCGCAGATTTAACTAATTATCAATATTATGCTTGGGAACCTGGTGATAAGTATTTAAAGATTTTATTTGATTTTTACGATAAAACTGGAATTACCGAAAATGAGCAAATGCATATATATTTGAAAAATAGTCATCCTAATCCTTGTGGCGATTATACAAATATATTTTATGGTACTGATGTTGATTCATATATAAATTACGAGATATTTGATCTACAGAGTAATTCAGTATTAAAATCTAAGAAAGAATATAAGGTAAAAGGCGATTATTCAGAAAAAATAAATTTACAAAATCTTCCTAATGGAGTTTACATCTTAAATTTATATATGAATGGAATAAGGACTAATTCGTTGAAAATTAATAAAAGTAAAGATTAGTATAAATAATTAGAAGAGTATTTACAAGCAGGGAAGATAAAATACAAGTATGGAAGATAAAAATAGAAGAGAATTTTTGAGTTTAGGTATCAAAACTATCGGAATATGTACTTGTGCTACGGGTCTAGCTACTTTACTTAATTCTTGTGAATTTTATAATGAAATTCAACCATCTTCGCAAGGAATTACTAAAATAATAAATATCGATACGGATATTGACTATAAATCAAATAAAATTGAAAGAGAATATTTCGATTTTAAAGGCTTTGGAGTCAAAATTAGAATCCCAGATGTGAATTACGGAGTTCCACTGATTTTAGTAAGGATGAGTGATGAAAAAATTATTTGTTTCTCTTCACTTTGTACCCACGATAATTGCTTTGGAGACGAAGTAACGGCACCGACTGGGTATTTCGACAGACCTGATTTAGCTGATTATAGGCTCATAGTGTGTAGTTGCCACGGTTCTCAATTTGACCCATGGCAAGAAGGCAAAGCGATATTAGGTCCAGCCGAAAAGCCGCTAAAACAATTCAAAACTGAATACGATAACACTACAAAAATACTAAAAATATTTTTTTAAAAACAAATCCTATTTCTTAAATAATTTCTTGCTTTTACAAATTAATTATTTTGTATAAGTAATTTATTTATTTGATATTTATCTAAAAATTGAATAAATATTATAAAATATTTGAGAAATTCGGAAATTATTACTAAATTGCATATTGCATAATTAATAAAAATATTAATTTATGCTAAATACTATTTATACAATTTAAATTTATAATTACTGATACGGAATTACAATGGAATTATCAAAACAAATTCAAGAAGAAATCAACCAAAGACAAAATGGAATGTGCGGTCATTGTGGAAGATTAATTGATGAAATTGAAGGTGTGCAAAGAGAATTTATTGCATTAAATTCAAAAGACATAGAACAACCTTCATTAGAGAAATGTGTGCAAATATGTAACTATTGCACTGAAGAAGTAAAGAATTTAATGTCTGATGCAAACTATGATTTAAAGAAATATAACTTCACTTATGCTGGATTTAATGAATATTCTGCTGAAAATAAATTAGATGACTTCAGACAAGAAATTGATTCTGCTATTGAATTCGTAAATAATTCTAAAGATATTAAGGCATCAAAAAATATTATTAATGAAAAAATTAAAACTTTGAGAAGTCTTGGGTTCGATAAAGAAATTTATGATGATTTTAATTCAAAATTATTTGCAAAATTAAATGAATTATTTGATTTGCAAAAAGAAGAATACGCAAAAATTGAAGTAGTTCAAAAAGAGAATTACGAAAATATTAAAAATAAATTAGATAGCGTTTATAATAATTTGTCTAATCCTGAACTTCAATGGGACAGTATTAAAGAAATTAGAGAAGATTTAATAAAAATCCAAAATGAAATGAATTCCTTAAATTTAAATAGAGAAAATAAAGATTCTCTTGTAGCAAAATTTAGTGAATCATTTAATATTCTTAGCCAAAAGCAATCTGATGATAGAGAAAAATATGAAATGGAATGCAGTGAAAATTATCTAAACTTAAAATCGAAAGTAGATGAAGTATTTGATTTTGCTGCTAATCATCCAATCTTTAAAGAAAGTAGAAGAAGATTAATTGAAGTGCAAGGAATGTTCAAAGGGCTTACATTAAAGAAAGATAATAGAGAAGAATTGTTCAATAAAATACAGCAAGCTTTTACTGATTTAAATGCAAAACAAGATGCTGAGAGAGAAGGTTATGGCATTGAAGCTGACGAAAATTATGAGAAAATTAAACCAGTAATTGTAGAAGCAATTAGCATTGCTGACAACTCGACAAACTTCAAACAAGCTCGCACAGAGTTAGTCGATGCTCAAGGCTCATTACGAGTGCTTAAACTGAAAAAGGAACAAAGGGAAGAACTTTATGGGCTAATTCGTGAAGCTTTTGACCGTCTAAACGCAAGACAATCAGAAGAAAGGGGTATTTATGAAAAAGAAACAAATCAAAATAACGCATCAATTATTGAAAAGCTAGATGAAGTAGAAAAGGATTTAAATAATGATCCAGAATTTAATAAAATTAGAGATATGCTTATTTCTATACAATCAGAAGTAAAATTACTTAACTTAAAAAGAGAACAAAGAAATAATGCTTTTACTAAAATTAGAGAACTATTTTCAATTTTAGATGAAAAAAGAAAAAATTATAGACTAAATAAAATTAATCAAAAGCACAATCGATTAAATTCAATTAAAAGTAACTTGTCTTCTAGATTGCATAGAATTGAAGAATCAATTTCTTGGGACTATAAATCTTTAAATTTCCAAAAAGAAAAATTAGCTAATTTAATAGATAATGAAGAACAAAAAATAATTGATGATATTAATGCTAAAATTCAAATGCATAATGAAAGAATTGTTGAAAAAGAGAATAATATCAATGAATTAAAAACAAGGCTAGAAGAAATAGAAAAGGAACTTGAAAATATTGACAAGCAAGATAAAGAGCAACCTATCAAGAATACTGCAATTAACCCTGAAAACTCAACTATAAGCGACAATAATGAAGTAGTAGCTGAGAATCCAAATTCAGACGAAAAAATAATAAATTCAGACGAAAATATTCCAGCACAAAATGAAAACCCAGCTGAAAATTAAGAGAAGAATTATTGTTTAAATCAAGATAAAAAAAACCCGAAGTTAAAGTTCAACTTCGGGTAATTTTTTTAAAATATGATTATTTATGGTTTGATAATGCATTCAGCAGGGCAAACTGATTGGCATTGTGGTTCGTCATGATGACCAACGCATTCAACGCATTTTACTTGATCAATTACATAAATATCATCGCCAGCAGAAATTGCTTCTACTGGGCATTCTGGTTCGCATGCACCACAGCTGATGCAATCTTCAGTAATTTGTAAAGCCATTTTATTCCTTTTTGCTTTTTTTGAAAAGTTAATAATTTATCTGAACACGAAACTACTATTTTTTTTAATTATATAAAAATATTTTTTATTTGTTCATCGAATTTATTTTCCCAATCAATATTAGGAGACAAAAATTTTGATTCTAAATGTGTAGAAAGTGATGGAACAGGGGTAAATAATTTGAATTTTGGATTTATTATAAAATATGGTGTATGGAGCCATAATTTGGCATAGGTCTTAAGCCAGGAGAGATCTTGCAAAGAATATTTCACATAATAAATAGGATTCATTGCTTTTATTTTTGTAATAGCTAACCAAAGACTCGCATCGTAATTGTTTTTAGCATAAGTCAGAAATATTTTTTTATTTTTTCTTAATATTTCTTTTTTAGTTAAAAAAGTCATACAAGTTGTATTTTCTGTACGCCACGAATATCCATTATAATTAATAATTTCTTTTTTATGTTTATGAAAATCTAATGTATAATAATCAAGATGATCATAAGGAGTAACAAAATCTGGTTTATGCTCTGATTCGATAAAATCAAGTAGTTGTTGCATGCAATTAGGCAAATAGAAATAATCATCTTCGGCGAAATATACATTTTCAGAAAAATTCTGTTCTAAGAGAATTTCTAATTGTTTTTTAAAAGTTAAAGCATTTCCAATTGCATTTGTTTCGATAAATTCAATATTAGTAAAGTATTTATTGAATAAATCTTTATATTCTGATGGGCAATTATCTAAGATAGCCCATATTTTATAGTCTATTGATTTTAGAGAATTACTTAAAGAAGATATACATAATTCAGAAAGTTTAAATTTATTATCTGGAAATACGGCAGGAGTTTTTGATATTCCGGGATAAATTCTATATGCAATTGCAATTTTTTTCATATTATTTAGAATCAATTATTCAATCATTTTTATTGATTTATCAATATTTTTAATTGTTTCTGCACTTTGAATATCATTTTTAAATAATATTCTATATGATCCGGAATCTCCCCATTTATAGAAAGCAATATATGCTTTTAGATAAGTAATTATTAGTTCTTTATCTTTTTCAAACATTTTTTCATCATATACTTTTTTCGATTTAATATATGTTATAAAGCTATTTAGATAATTGATATCAACCTGATAATTTTTTTCAAATTCTTCTAAATCTTCAAATTTCTGAAAATATTTATAATTGTTGTTATAATAAAATAAAGAATAGGACAATAAGAAACCATTATTTTTTAGAATGTTGCTTAACTTTGTATAGGGGATTTCATTAGAAATAATATCAGGGAAAATGCCTCCAAAAGACATTAATTTTCGACCTTTGCGGGATTTAAATTGAGTGAAATTTTTTGAATTATATTTATTCAATAATTCTTTATAATCCACTTGATCTGAAGAGTTTAGAAGTTCAAGTTCTGGAATAGAAATATTTTGATTAGTGAAATCTGACCTATTTATTAATCTACCTGATGGAGTATAATATTTTGCTACGGTAATTCTAAAAGCTGAAGTATCGGTATAAGTCCATGTACGCTGCACTAAGCCTTTACCGGTGCTGATTTGTCCAACGACAATACCTCTATCTAAATCTTGCATTACACCTGCAAATATTTCGCTTGCAGATGCAGTTTTGTAGTTAATTACTACAGCTACAGGTAATTTATTATATTTTCCATTAGTTTTATTTACGTAAACAGAGTCATAGACATTGCTTTTAGATTTTAGCATTAAAATTGTATCACCTTTACTAGTAAATTCTTCAGTGATTTTAAGCACTTGGTCTAAACTTCCCCCTTGATTGTCTTTTAAATCGAGCACAAGTGAATTAAATTTATTATTATATTTTTCCATTGTATTCATTATTTCTTCATAGGATTTTGTTGAGAATCTAATGAGTTTTAAATATAAAATCTTAGTATCTGGTATAATGAATGCAGTAGAGACACTTGTAATTAAGAAATCTTTGCGAGGGATTAATAAATCTATAATTTTACCATCAGAGATTTTTTTTACTTGTACTTTTACTAAAGTATTTTTTTCACCATTTAATAATTCGTCGGCAGTACTTACTGGTTTTCCAATAAAATTACTATCATTAATTAAAAGTATTTTATCACCAGAGGTTAATCCAGCATCATCGGCACTACTTTCTTTGATTACATTTATTATGTTCAAAGTATCGTTTAATTGAAAGAGTTGAATCCCGATTCCTACTTTGTTTCCTGTAGATTCATCATTAAAAGCTTTCCATTCACTTGTTGTAAAATATTTTGAATATGGATCTAATTTTTGTAAGAGTGCATTAAAGGCAGCATCGCTTAATTCATCGACATTAAGACTATCATCATAAAATTTAGCTAATGTCTCTAAAATTATTTTAAATTTAGAAGAATAATTATTGATTTTCTTTTGATCTGATTCAGAAATTACCATTTGCCCAAATGCTTGTGATTTAAAAGCCACAAGCATAAAGAGCAAAATAAGTGTAATTAATTTAAATAGTGAATTCATTTACATATACCTATGAATATCACCGTTATGGCGAGCGAAAGAAGGTTTGTATGGTTCTGGTTCTCTTCCAAAACAAACACCAAGAGATTCGTAAAATTCAATTTCATTTAAATCAACATATCTCTGTACAATAGCTTCATTTGTCGGTATATAAGAAACTATATCGTGTTCTACACCTACTACAGTTACGCCAGTAATGCCTTGAGTAAGTAATAAAACGGCACCACCTCCACCTTGTTTTCCGAATGCTACATCATATGAAGTAGTTTCGCCTGAGCGAACTAAGTGCCCTAATTGAACTTCTCTAATTTCAGGTAATGTATAAATATCTTTTACGTAAATACCTTCATTTTTGAGAATTTGTTCCCATTCAGGGTCTTTTTTCATATATTCTTCAAGTTGCTTTCTTACATAAGCAGCTCCGCCTATTAGTTTCTGATGTCCAAATGAATCAGTTGCTGAAGCAGAATCGGTGAAATAATTTCCATCTTTATTTTTAATCCCTTCAGCAGTAACAATAATATATGTAGAGCCTTTTACATCGCTATGCAATAATCTTTCAGTATAAACTTTCTTAAAATGTTCATATACAACTTTGAAATCAACAGCTATTTCGGGAATTAAAATACAATCAGCATCTGCACCTATCCCACCTCTAAAAGCAGTATGGCCAGCATATCTTCCAAATACTTCTACAATTAAAGCACGATTATGAGTAGAGCCGGTTGTCCGTAGATCGCGAGTAAACCTAGAAATTCTATTTATAGTAGAGTCGCCGCCTACAGAATAAGTTTGTAGATCTAAATCCATAGTCTTTGGTACATGAATACATGGAATTCCTTGATTTGTCAAATCGACAACCACAGAGCCAGTGTCGTCTCCGCCAGCAATTACAAGCCCATCAATATTATGTTTTTTGAGTCCACGCTTAATTCTTTCGTATTTATCAGTATCATTAATTTTAGAGATTTTCACTCTCGAATGCCCTGCTTCAGAACCAGCTAAGCCGGAGTAGATTTTGTCAATTTTAAATTCATCTAACACAGGTGGGACAAAAGTTTCTAAATTATATAATCCAGCATATCCATTTGGAATTAAGCATATTTCAATTCCTAAATGATGTCCCATTTTAGTAGCTCCCATAATCACAGCATTTAATCCGCCACAATCACCACCACTAGTTATAATTCCGATTTTTTTGATTTTGGTATCCATTTTTTTCAATTGTTATTTATTATAATAAATTTGTGTCTAAATATGGTAATTCGACAGTAAATACAGAGCCTTTATTTAATTCGCTTTTTACAGAAATTTTTCCTTTTAGGCTATCTACTGCATTTTTTAAAATTGGCATTCCTAGTCCTGTGCCAGAAATAGTACCTACATTGCTTGCTCTATAGAATGAACCAAATAAATTATTTAATTCTTCTTTTGGAATACCAATCCCACTATCTTTGACGATAAGTTGGAAAAATTCTTTTTTATCATTTAAAGAAATCCATATACTATCTTGGTTTGGCGAGTATTTAAATGCATTTGTGATAAGATTGTTTAAAATTTGTCTCATTAATTTCTCATCAGTATAAATTTCTTTAAAATCTCCGGAAATATCTAAATTTATTTTATGATTATAATTATTTGAAGTTTTAATGTCGGTAATCGTCTGATTTAATAGTAGCTCGAGATTTAAATAATATAATTGAGTTTTTACCTCACCGGACTGACTTTTACCTAAGCTTAATACATCTTCTAATAATTTCACCATACTTTGAACAGAAGAATCAATTTTATCTAAAAAGTTATTAATTTTTGAGTATTCTTCACGCTCAACTAATTTAGAAATTATATTTGCTGAAGATAGAATAATCGTCAACGGTGTTCTATATTCATGAGAAATCATTGAAATAAATCGCATTTTTAGATCACCTAATTCTTTTTCTCTCTCTAATGAGTTTTGTAATTCTTTACTTGCTTCTTTTAATTTTTCTTTTGCAATGATTTGACTTGTAATATCATTTCCTACTGCAATTACTGTATTGTTATCGCCGAGTACTTCCTGCCATTGAATCCATTTCTGCTGCCCATTTTTGGTGTTATAGATGCGTTCGTAAGGAGTATCAATAATTGGTTTTAACTTTTTAGCATATTCAATTATATTATTTTTTTCCTTTTTTATAAAGTCAGTATCTTTATACATATTCTCCCACCAACCATTATTAAGCACTTCTTCAGATTTATAACCTAAAATATTTTCAATATATGGATTTGAATATATAATATCTGCATTTTGATTTGCCACAATGACTATTGCAGCTACTCGTTGCAGGATTCTATCAGATAATCTTAACTGTTCTTCAGCAAGTAATCTAATTTCAATTTCACTTTGTAAGTTTTTTAATGTATTATTTAATTCTTCAGTACGTTCTATTACCCTTTGCTCTAAAACTAGATTCATTTCTTTTAATTCATTAGAGTATTTTACTCTATCTGTTACATCGATGATAGCAAGTTGTAGATAATTCACATCATTTAAGAAAACTAAGGATTTAGTTACTTCTAAATAAAGTAAATCGCCTTTTAAATTATGGAGAGCAACATCATAAGAATTAAAATTAATACTATTAATGTCCATAATCTCTTCATAATTACCCAAATATTCTATTGGAGTCAAATCCTTTAAGTCAATTTTATTAAATTCTTCTAGACTTTCAATGCAAAGTAATTCTAATAAATAATCATTAGCAAATGATTTATAGTTATCGCGAAATATTCCAATTCCTACTCTTGCATTTGAAACTAAATTTCTATATTTTTCTTCAGATTCAACGATTGCTATATCTTTTTCAATTGCTTCCGTGATATCATCAATAATAGCGATGATTTTTGTACTTTCTTTATTTTGATCTACAATTGGCGACAAATGTATTTTAATAATTGTATCTTTATCTTCGATGAAAAAAGTAACATTTATTATAGTTTTTTGCATTTTTTGGATACAATCTTTTACACCATCAGAAAATTTTTGTTTTTCATATTCATCTTTTAATGGAAATGTATCTAAATATAAAGAATTAGGAGAAGATTTTATTAAATCGAAGTACGACGGGCTTGCGGTTAATATTTTTCCATCAGTATTTAATGTGAGGATAGGTAATGGAGAAGAATTAATATTACTTATAATAAGTTCATTTGTTTTTGAAAGATTATTTTGAATTTCTTTTCTATCAGATATTTCTTCTTTTAACTTCAAAGTTCTTTCAGCTACTGTAGTTTCTAAGTTTTTGTTAAGATTTGAAATATCATTATAAGCATTTTCTAATTTATCTGCCATATTATTAAAAGAACTTGCTAAATAAGAAAATTCATTTTTTCCTTTTACAACAACTCTTTTATTTAATTTTAAATTTGAAATTTCAATAAAAGCATTGTTGATTTCTTGAATTGGTTTTGCAAAATGATTCCCAATATAAAATGTAGCAATATCTCCTAAAATAGCCGTAAGAATTCCAAGTACTGCAAAAAACAGCATTGACGAAGATAGTCCTTCTTCATAATCTTTCAAAGTATATTGTACAACAATACTCCCTAAGTTTTTATCATTGTGAATTATTGGTTCATATATTTGAATATATTCATTTTTTTTGTTAAAGTATAATTTATTTAATTTCAAATATGAATAATCATAATTCATATTTGAATCTCTATATATAATATTTTCTTCTTCATCATAAATAGAAAAAGAATGAAAGGATTTTTGTTCTTTTAGCGGTTTTAATAAAGTATTTATTTCTACTGTATCTTTTGAACTAATAGAAACAGCTAAATTAATAGCAAACATTTTGGTTACACTTTGTACTTTATCTACATTTGTATCATAAAAGATTTTTGTGTAATATCTTGTACCAATAAAAGCTATACCTGTTGTTATTATACTAATTAATAAAACAATAGCTATCATTAGTTGATTTCTTTTAGATTCGAAAAACTTTGGTTTAATATACATATTTATAAAATTATTCTTTGTTCTAGGAAGTTAAAATTCTTTTACAAAAGTTGAAATTATTGTAATTAAAAAAAAATTAAATATAAGGAAAAAATAACAAAAAATGAATTTATTTCTATTTTTTTTAGTATTAATTAAAAATTAATATGAAAAAACCTTATATTTGTGAAACTGCAATTAATATAAGCATACATCAAAAACAATAAACTATTGGAGTCAAATGATGATTTATATAAAGATATTTATCGGTATTATTTTCTTAAATGTGAGTTTACTAAGTCAAAATAGTGATATTCTAAATGTTGCAAAAAGTGAAATAAACCGTTCTTTCGTTGAATTGAAAAAGCAAGCTAATCCAGCCTATTTTATTTCATACGGAATTACAGATATTAAAAGAGTAAATTTAAGCTCTACTTTAGGCAAAATTGTAAGGTTGGATAGTAGCCAATCAAGGATATTAGATATTGATTTAAGAGTTGGATCTAAAAAACTTGATAATACCCATACAATGAAAAGTGAAGGAATGTTCTTTTTTGTTGATAGATCCTCATATACTTTGCCGATTGAAAACGAGAAAAAAGCTATCGAAAAGCAAATTTGGTTTTCAACAGATTTAGCCTATAAAAGTGCTATTGAGAGCTATGATAAAATTCTTACGAATGTAAAAGTAAAAGTAACTGAAGAAGATACTTCTGATGATTTTTCTTATTATCCACCTCAAAAATATTCAGAAAAACTAATTGAAAATAATATTGATCTAAATAAATGGAAATCTATAATAAATAGAGTATCAGCACTTTTTAATAAAGACCCTAAAATTTACTTTAGTCAAGTAAGCATTTCAATCGAAAATTTAAATAAATATTTCGTAAATACAGAAGGAAGTGAAATTCAACAATCACAACCAACTATAAGATTGTTCATTTCTGCATCTACTAAAGCTGAAGATGGAATGGATCTACCATTATATGAAAGCTATTTTGCTTTTAACGAATCACAAATGCCAAATGAAGAAATATTAACAAAAGCTGCTAATAACATTATTGTTTTATTAGGGAAAATTAGGGAAGCTCCAATGATGAGCACATATTCAGGTCCTGGAATATTGTCTGGAGAAGCAGCTGGTGTATTTTTCCATGAAATATTTGGTCATAGAATCGAAGGTCAAAGACTAAAAGATCCTGATGATGCACAAACATTTAAAAATTCTATTAACCAAAAAATAATTTCTGATATTATCAATGTATCATTTGATCCTACTTTAAATGAATTAAATGGCAATTTGATTTCCGGATATTATAAATATGATGACGAAGGTGTAAAATCTCAAAGAGTAAATATAGTAGAAAACGGCATTTTCAAAAATTATTTAATGAGTAGAGCTCCTATTCAAGGCTTCGAGCAATCAAATGGACATGGAAGAAGACAAGCAGGTTATAAAGCTGTATCGAGACAATCTAATTTGATAATATCATCGAACAAAGTAGTTTCTACTCAAGAATTGCGAAATATGCTAATTGCTGAAGCAAAAAAACAAGGTAAAGATTTTGGACTATATTTTGTCCAAGTGCAAGGTGGATTTACTTTCACTGGCAGAAGCATACCAAATTCTTTTAATGTAAATCCATTATTAGTTTATAAGGTTTATACTGACGGCAGACCAGATGAAATCGTACGAGGTGTTGATTTAATTGGCACTCCGCTTACTTCTTTTTCTCAAATTTCGGCAGCTGCTGATGACTTGGGTGTATTTAATGGAATTTGTGGTGCAGAGTCTGGCGGAGTACCTGTAAGTGCCTCATCACCATCATTATTGATTGATAAAATTGAAGTGCAAAAACAAAGCAAATCTCAATCAAAAACTCCAATTTTAGATCATCCTACTGCTTCTAATTCAAATATTAAATAATTGCAATTAATACTTTAAATAATAAATATGAAAAAAATAATTATATTAGCAATATTATGCTTTTTTACATCAAATCTTTTTCTAAAAGCTAATTATGACGAAGCTATTAGAGCAATGAAAGATGAAATGCAGAGATCTCTCACAGAACTTAAAATTGAGAATTTAACTAAACCATATTATATAGAATATATTCTGACTATTAATAATAATAATAGTGTAGCTGCTCAATCAGGTGCATTAAAAAGTAATAATACAATTAATAATGCGAAATTATCTGTAAAAATGAGAGTAGGGGATTATTCTTTTGATAATACTAATTTTCTTGATTTCGTTATTTCGTTCTTTAGAATGGGTGCTGAAGATGGTGGCTGGATAAATATTCAAATACCTTTAGATTATGATTATAATTCGCTTAGAAGAACTCTATGGCTCGCAAGCGATGCTGCATATAAAAGTGCTGTGGAGACTTTATCTAAAAAACAAGCTGCCATTAAAAATAAAATTATAAATGATACTACAGCTGATTTCACGAAAATGAAGGCAGTACATTTTGTCGATACACTTGAAAATATTTCATATAATCACGACAAATATGTACAAATTTGCAAAAATCTATCTGATATGTTTACTAATTCAGATGCATATTCTTCATTAGTTACTTTTGAATATAATAAAGAAAGAGTAATTTATTTAAATAGCGAAGGAACTCAATATATAAAGGATGAATCGAATTCAGGTATTGAAATGTCAGCTTTTATGCAAAGCAATGATGGAATGCCCGTTATGAATTTTTATTCTACATATGCACTTAATCCTAATAATCTACCTTCTCAAGATTCTTTAAAAAAAGCAAGTAATAGTATAGTCGAAAAATTAGGGGAATTAGCTAATGCTCCTACTTTAGCTGAAGCATATTCAGGTCCAATATTATTTACTTCGCAAGCAGCAGGGGAATTATTTTCTCAAGTAGTAATTTCAAATTTTGTAGCTCAAAGACCATTAATGACTTCAATGGGTAAACAACAAATTTCAGAACAAACTTTAAATTATCAAAATAAAATAGGCGGTAGAGTATTACCAGAGTTTTTATCAGTAAAGGCTATACCAAGAGAAGAAAAGATAAATAATCAATATTTATTTGGATATTATAAATATGATGATGATGGGGTAAAATCACAAAATGTAGAACTAGTTAAAAATGGATATTTAAAAACATTATTAACTTCAAGAGTACCTTTGAAACGAATTCAAGAATCAAATGGTCACAATAGAAATGGTGGAGCAATTCCTTCAAATATTCAAATGACTTCAGATAAAAGCCACAGTAAGTCATATAAGCAATTAAAAGATAAAATGATTAGTTTGTGTAAAGATAGAGATTTGCCTTTTGGTATTGTGGTTAAAAAAATTATAAATAGAAATGTTTTTTATACCGGAATAATGCAAATTTCTAATAGTATGTTTAGTTCCGAATACAATAAGCTCACACACCCAATAGAAGTTTATAAAGTTTATCCAAATGGAAAGGAAGAATTGATTCGTGGAGTAATATTAGGTTCGTTATCACCGCAATCATTTAAAGATATAATTTTAGTTGGAAATAGCAATAATATTTATAATTTCTTAATGTATAATGTTGTCGAAGATGGCACTTATAATCCATCAATTTCACCAGTTAGCGTAATTGTTCCGGATATGCTTTTTGAAGACGCTGAAATAAAACCAAATGAAAATGATTTCCCAAAATTACCATTTATTTCTCAACCATAATATTAAGAATTAACACTAAAAAATATTTCTAAAGTATAAAGAGTCTCATTAATTTGAGACTTTTTTTATTATTAAGAACACACTAAATGCAATATATTTAACTTTAAGTAGTTTTAAAAGATACAATGAAATCATTATTTTTATTAATATTTGCGATTATTATGTGCTCATGTTCAGCAAACTCTGTTGATTTACCTAAAAAGATAAATCAAAATTTAACACCTGAGGAAGAAAAAGTTATAATTCATAAATCTACAGAACCTCCTTTTTCTGGTAAGTATTGGAATTTTAATGAAACTGGAACTTATATATGTAAGAATTGTAAAGCTGAACTTTATAAATCTACAGATAAATTTAATTCTAACTGCGGTTGGCCTTCATTTGATGATGAAATTCCAAATGCTATTAAAAGAGAAGTTGATGCCGATGGTAGAAGAATAGAAATTCTATGTAATAATTGTGGTGGTCATTTAGGGCATGTTTTTGAAGGGGAAAGACTAACGAAAAAAAATATCAGACATTGCGTCAATTCTCTTTCGGTTGAATTCGTACCTGCCCAGATGCAAGCAAATTTTGAAAAAGCAACTTTTGCAGCTGGTTGCTTTTGGGGTGTAGAAGCTTTGTTTAAACAATTAAATGGTGT
>ENA-UOOK01002347-UOOK01002347.1-fermentation-metagenome-genome-assembly--contig:-NODE-2347-length-23518-cov-50.736266_pt1 | contig 23518 bp, 17 predicted proteins | sample MGYA00245777_ERZ724023 | MGnify/ENA primary metagenome ERZ724023 (study PRJEB28704, sample SAMN03018312) | fermentation metagenome | biome: anthropogenic terrestrial biome; feature: soil...
GTATTAAGGTTAATCACAATAATTATGAATATATATTCATAATATTTATATGTATAAAAAATTAATACTAAATATGTAGAAAAAAATAATTTTATGCATGAAAATATATAATAATTCATGAGGAGAAAAAATGGTAGAACATCAACATCAACCCCAAATGAGTGAAGAAGAACAAAAACTTAGATTGGAACAAGAAAAAAACCTCCTAGAAAACTTAAACCACATAAAATACAAAATCGTAGTAATGAGTGGTAAAGGAGGAGTTGGAAAATCCACAGTATCAGCAAATATAGCAGAAGCATTCCAAAAACAAGGATTCAAAACAGGTCTATTAGATGTAGATATTCACGGACCGAACATTCCAAAAATCTTCGGAACTGAAAACGAAAACATACAAGTAGAAGACAAAAAATTATTACCAGTTAAAAGTGAATCTGGAATAGAAATAATGTCAATAGCATACTTATTAGACTCTAATAAATCTGCTGTAATCTGGAGAGGACCACAAAAAACAGGAGTAATCAGACAATTCTTATCTGATGTGAAATGGGGAAACCTTGACGTGCTTGTAATAGACAACCCACCTGGAACAGGAGATGAACCATTAACAGTTCTACAATCCATACCATTAATTGATGGGGTAATAATGGTAACAACTCCAAACACCTTATCAAAAGATGATGTTCAAAAATCTGTTGATTTTGTTAGAATAATGAACTTAAACAAAATTGGATTAGTAGAAAACATGTCCTATTATACATGCCCTCATTGTGGGGAAAAATTAAATGTATTTGGGGAAAGTAAAGGTGAAGAATTTGCTAAAGAATTAGATATTGATTATTTAGGTAATATTCCATTAACTGAAGATATTTCTGGAAGTGTTGATAAAAACACTATTAATACAGATAAGGATGATGAAATATCTAAAAAATTCAATAGTATAGTAACTGAAATTAAAAAGAATTATTTAAAATAGAGGGAATTTAAAATGGTGAAAGTTACTGCAATAATTGGAAGCCCAAGAAAAGGTGGAAATGGAGATTTAATTGTAGATGAAACATTAAAAGCCTTACAGGAAGAAAATGTGGAGATAAATAAGTATTACTTGGATAAATACCGTATTGAACCATGTCATGCTTGCAATCATTGTGGGGAAGGAGTAGATTGTGTAACCTTAGATGATGGAGCTAAAATTATAGATGAACTTCAAAAATCAGATATAACAATACTCACAACACCAATTTATTATGGTCAAATGTCTGCACAAACAAAAAAACTTGTAGATAGATTTTATAGTGTTAGTAAAAATCCATTAAAAAATTTTAAAGGGAAACTATTCTTAATTTTCACTCATGCTCAAGCTGAAGGTGTATATGATTCTTATATTGAATTAACAGAAAATCTTTTCAAAGCTCTTGGATGGGACTTAACTAGTACTCTTGATGTGGGAAATGTTAGTGAAGCAGGATCTGTTAAGAAACAAGAAAACATTTTAAAAGAAGCATATGAAATAGGGGAAAATTTATTAAATTAAAATAATTTTTCACCTAACCTTTTTTTTTATAAATTAAAGATTTATTTTTTAAATATAAATTCTAAACCAAAACCATCTATATTAGTTAAAACATTTACTTCAGCTTTTAATTGACTAGCTAAATGCTTAATTATTACAAATCCTAAAGTATTGGAATTGAAAACTTCAACAGGATTAACTACACCTACACCATCATCCCATAATTTAAAATCAATTATTCCATCTTTAAGTTTAAGTTTACCATAAATGTTTCCAGGTTCATTATTAGGGAACCCATATTTTAAAGTATTTAAAACAATTTCATTAGTAAGTAATCCTAAAGGTATGCAGCGATTAATATCTAATTCAACATCATCAATATCTAAATAAAAATTAAGATTATTTGAGGTATGATGAATAAAAACATGATTTAAAATTTTAGTTAATAAATTCTTTAAATTAACTTTACCTACACTATCAGATTGATAAACTTCTTCATGAGTTAAAGCCATTGTTTTAATACGATTCTGGGTTTGATTAATAACATAATTAGGATTATCACTATTATAATGTAAATCCACATTTATAAAGCTTAAAATTAATTGTAAATTGTTTTTCACACGATCATGTATTTCTTGTAAAAGAATTTTTCGCTCTTCTGATAATTCTTCTAACTTATTTTCTTTTTCTATTAAAGAGGTAATTTCATGCATAAAACGTACTCGTTTAATTAAATCACCATTTTCATCAAATTCCGCTACAATAAAATCTTCAATATATTTAATTTTCCCAGTTGATGTTTTCATTTGAAGTATTAAGTGAAGATTTGGTTTTGAAGGTGTAAGATTCCTGAATTCTTTAACAATTTTTTCTTGATCTTGGGGTACTGCAAATTTGTAAATCAAATCCACATTGTTTGGAAAATCTTTTTGTTTAATTTCCAGTATATTATATATTTCATTTGTGTATTTGTATTTACCATTAGTAAATGTTGCAATTACAATTTTACTATTTTTTTGAATATGCTCTAAATTATTCTGTAATTCTGTAGCTGATTTTTTAATTAAAATCTCATCTGTAACATCCATTAAAAAACCTAAAACTTTAACTATTTCACCATTATTATTAAAAATACCTTTATTATTACAGTATATATATTTTATTTGATTATTTTCAGTTTTAACTCTATAAGTCACATCATGCATATCATGTTCTGGAGTTATGTTTAATGCATTTTTCCATTTATTTAAATCTTCAGGTATTATATGTTCATGTACAATATCTATAGAATCAGGGTAATCCTCTTTTTTAACTCCTAAAATATTATATATCTGGGAGGTGAAGTAATATTTTCCCTGGTTATATTCAGCTATACCTATTTGGTTTGATTCCTCTATAAATTTAAAATTATCCTGTAATCTAAATGCTTCCTGTTTGAAAATATAGTCATCTGTCACATCTTCTGTAAAACCTAATCTTCCTTTCTCACCATTTTCATAACTAATTTGGAAAATTACTTTAAAGTATTTAATATTGCCTTTATAGGTTCGTGCTTTATAAATACATTTAGTAGCATTATCATCAGTTAAATTATTCATAGCTTCTTTTATTTTTAATTCTTCACTAGGTAAGAGGTAATCATAAATAAAATCATTTTTTAAATCAGGAATTTTATCTTTAGGTATTTCAAATAGTTCATAAATTTCAGATCCCCATTTAATTTCATTAGTTAAACTTAAACTAACTGCAGTCTTTTTTACTTTTTGTAAATTTTTAAAATAGTTATCAATGTTTAATTCATTTTGTTTTGTTTCTTTAAGTTCAGTTAAATCATGAAAACCAATTTGTATTAAATTAGGACTTATTAAACGTGAATAAGATTCAAAATAATGACACTTAGAATCTACTGTACATAACCCTATTTCACTAGTTACTGCTTTTTCTTTTTTATTAAAAAGTAAATTTAAATTATTTTTAAAATTAGTGGATTTTGTTTTTGTTTTATAATCAATAATTAAGTCATCAAGATTTAAATTATTTAAATCATCTGCACTATACCCTATACTTTTTTTAAATGCTTTATTAACTTTTAATATTTTTAAATTATTATCTATTTGTAATTTAGGGAATGATGCTTCTTCAAAAATCTTTTTTTGTTTTAATTTTTCAATATGATAATTTGTTTTATCTTCAAATATTATAATTAACTGGTTTTGGTAATTTAATTTTTTCTGAGACCATGCTTTAATTAAATCTTCATCATGATATAATTTTAGAATAGAATCCATTACTTGATTTCCTAAATAAATAGTTTTAAATGAAACTTTATTCATATTTAAATTATTTAATTCAGGCATGACATCACTGAATTGTCTTCCTATTAAATATTCATGCATTCCAGGTTTAAAATAATCCCAAAAATACTATTTGCATATTTGAAAATGAAATCTTCATCAGTTTTCCCGGTTCTAGAATGTTTATACCGAATTCTATTTTATCCAATATTTCACGCATATTGTATTTTTCAATATTTTCTGTCTGATTACACTCTTTGTAAATATCTTCTAAATTATTTAATTCTAATTTAAAAAATATTTCCGGATTTTTGGATTCTAAGGTTAATGTATACATTTTTAATCAACCCACTTCTTCATGTATTGTTAATTTTATACCAAATCCTGGCACTGTTGTTAATACTTCTAATTCTCCATTTAATTGTCTTGTGAAACTACGTATAATTATAAAACCTAAACTATTAATAGTGAATATATCCACATCTTCAGGTAAACCTATTCCATCATCCCATATTTCTAAAACTAAATCTTTTTACACTTTTTTAAAGCTTATATAAAAATTACCTTCCTCTTTATTTGGGAATGCATATTTAATAGTATTAAGAGCTAATTCATTTATAAATAAACCTAATGGGATACTATCCTCCATATTCAACATTATGTGTTCTATATTGAAATTTAATTTAATATTTCCATCAGTATATAATCTGAAAAGATTTGTCATATCTTTAGTAATAAATGAATTCATATCTACTTCACTTACAGATGGTGAGTTATATACTTCTTCATGAGTTAAAGCCATTGTTCTTATACGGTTACGTACTTGATTAATAACATAATCAGGATCATCATGATTATAACGATCTTCTAAGTTTAAGAAACTTAAAATTAATTGTAAATTGTTTTTCACACGATGATGAACTTCTTGTAAGAGGATTTTCTTATCTTCAACTAATTGCTCTAATTTTTTTTCACGTTTATATGCAATTGTTACATCTTGAACTAAACCAACTATACTTTCTAATTCTCCCTCATTTGTAAATCTTCCATCAACAAAGGTGTGTAAAATTTTAATATTATTTTTATGGGTAAATATTTCATTATATGATTCAAAAGTATTATTAGTAGGGGATAATTTATGCAATTTTTCTTTTAAAACCTTTCTATCTTCTTTCGAAGTGAAATATTGAACTAAATCAATATTCTTAGAACGATCCTCAGGATTAATTTCTAATATAGTATAAATCTCATCTGTATAACTTAACTCATTATTTTTATAAGAGATAATAACTATTTTACTTACATCTTGTATACGTTCAAGATTTTTCTTTAAAGTCATTGCTGATTTCTGACTTAATGTCTCTTCAGTTATATCTAACATTAAACCAATATATTGAGTAATGTTTCCCTCATCATCAAAAACCCCCTTATTTTGACAGTAAATATATTTTAAATTACCTTCATTATCTTTAACTCTAATTATTTTATCTAAAACATTATTTTTTGGTGTTAAATTAATAAAAAGTTTATTAAATTTTTCTTTATCTTCAGGAATAGCGAATTCATGAATTAAAGGCACAGTATTTGGATAATCTTCAGGTTTTATATTTAAAATCTTATAAATTTGTGAAGTATAATTATATTCATTGTTCTCACTTTCAACTAAAACAATATTATGAGCATCATTTGTGAATTTAAAATCATTCTTTACTTGTATTGCATCTTTTTGGGATTGAACAATATCAGTTATGTCTTGGGTGAAACCTAATATAATTTTTTCATTATTATGGTATCTAACATTGAAGATTGTTTTTAAAAATTTTAAATTACCTTTACCGGATTGGACATTATAAATACATTTACCTGTTTTATTATCTGATAAACTGTTTAATACACGGCGTATTTTTAAATCTTCTCCAGGTAATGTGTAATTATAAATAGGTGAGTCTGTGAAGTCATATTCTATTTCATCAGATATTTCTAGAATATCATATATTTCTGGAGATATTTTAACATAGTCTCCAATTCTTAAACTTATAGCTGTATTTGAAACTTTCTGTAAATCTGTGAAATATTCAAATAGTTTCCCATCATTGATTTCTTCTTTTATATAATTTGTGGAATCATGAAATCCTATTTGAATAGTATCTTCACTGATAAGTCGCATAAAACAGTCAAACCATGAATTAGTATTATCCTTATTAATTAGTTCAACTTCGGCACTTGTAGATTTTAGTTTTTTATTAAAAATTAAATTTAAACTGTCTGAAAAATTATCTATTGTGGGAATATTAGAATTATAAGATTTTGTTAAATTATCTAATTGTAATTCTTTTAAGTCTTCTATTGTGTAAGAGGTAAAATCTGTGAATGCTTTGTTAATATTGGTTATATTATAATTTTTATTGATTTGTAATTTAGGAAATGATGCTTCTTCAAAGATTACTCTTTCTTTTTCTTTTTCTAAGTATAATTCTGTTTGATCATTGAAGTAGAAGTATAATGAATTTTTTTGTCTTAGTATTGTTTGTGACCATACTTTAATTAGTTTATCTTCTTTGTATAATTTTATTGTGGAATCTAAACGTTTTGTTTTGTTAAATATATATTCTAATAAGTTTAAATCTGTTAATTTTATGAATTCTGGGAAAACTTTACTAAGTATCTGGTGAAAACTTATTCCATACTGTAAGTGGAAGTAATATGACCTTTGTAAGAGTAATCACTAATATTATAGTTAATAAAACAGTTAATAATACTAACCCTAACTATTTAGAGAATATTACTTGGACAATAAATGTTAAAAATTTAGGTCCTGATAATGCAACTAATGTTAAAGTTACTGAATTACTCCCAGATGGTTTAACTTACATTAAACATACGACTAATAATGGAACATATAATTCAACTACTGGTCTATGGAATATTGGAAATGTAAATGTTGATGAAACTGCAACTCTAATTATTATTACACAAGTAACTAAGGATTCTCATAATATTACTAATACAGTTAATGTTACAAGTACAGAAAAAGATTGGAACATGACAAATAATGTTTATAATTTAACTATTGTTCCAAACAGTACTGATTTAAGTATTAAAAAAGAATTAAGTAATGCTAATCCTTATATTGGTGATACAATTACTTGAACAATTACTGTTACAAATAATGGTCCTGATAATGCAACACTTGTGAAAGTTACAGATGTCCTTCCTAAAGGATTAACTTATATTAGTAATACTTTAAGTAAAGGAAGCTATGATAATACTACTGGAGTATGGGAAATTGGAGATTTAAATAATGGTGAAACTGTTACTTTAAATATTCAAACAAGTATTTCAAGTTTAGGTAGTATAATTAATATTGTTAATATTACAGGAGCTGAACGTGACTGGGATATGACAAATAATAATGCTAACTCTACAGAAACAGGTACTAATCGTCCAATTCCTCCAATTAAAACAGTAGATTTAACAGTTAATAAAACAGTTAACAGTTCACATATTATTAAAGGAGACACAATCTCTTGGATTATAACAGTTTATAACAATGGTCCTGATACTGCTACAAATGTAAAAGTAACTGACCTTTTACCTAAAGGATTAGTATATATTAATAGTACAGCTAGTAAAGGATCATATGATAGTACAAATGGTGTGTGGACAATTGGTGATTTAACTTCTAAAGAAGCAGTGTCCTTAACTATTATTACACGTACTATTGACAGTGGTTTTATAACTAATAATGTAAATGTTACAAGTACAGAGAAAGATATTAACCAAACTAATAATAATGCAAATTTAACTATTTTAGTTCATCCAGTTATAGATTTAACAGTTAATAAAACAGTTAACAGTTCACATATTATTAAAGGGGACACAATCTCTTGGGTTATTACAATTAGTAATAATGGTCCTGATACTGCTACAAATGTAAAAGTAACTGACCTTTTACCTGAAGGATTAGTATACATAAACAGTTTAGTAGATAAAGGAACTTATAATTCAAGTAATGGAATATGGATTGTTGGAGAATTAAATGTAGGTGAAACAGTTAGTTTAACTATTATAACTAAAACTGTTGAAGCTGGTTTCATAACTAATAATGTTAATATTACAGGTGAAGAAAAGGATTTAAATATTAGTAATAATGAAGCTAATGTAACAATTACTGTACACCCTATTATTGATTTAACTGGAAATAAAACAGTAAACAATACTAATCCAAAATATGGGGATACTATTGAATGGATTATTACCATATGGAATAATGGGCCTGATCCTGCTACAAATGTTACAGTTTCAGATTTACTGCCTAAAGGTTTAATCTACTTAAATAGTATTGCTAGTAAAGGATCATATAATCCAAATACTAGTATTTGGACTATTGGGGATTTAAATCTTGGTGAAACAGTTACATTACATATTATAACAAAAGTAAATGTTTCTAATACTACTTTAATTAATAGTGTTAATATTACTGGTGAAGAAAAGGATTGGAATTTAAGTAATAATTATCCAAGTGCTAATATAACTATTCCAGTTAATAATAATACTCCAAGCAATGAAACTCCTGGAAATGATACTCCAAGTAATCCTATAACTCCAAGTAATCCAAATAACCATAATATTTCTACTTCAAATTCTACTAATTTAACAAACAGTAGATCCAATGAAGGTTCACTAGCTAGTGGAATTAGTATGAAAAGTACTGGTAATCCTATACTTGTATTGTTATTAATTTTAGTTGTTCTTGGTGGAATAATACCATATCGTAAAAGAAAATAAAACTTTAAAACTTTAAATTTTAGTGGAATTTATTTTTATTTTCCACTAAACTCTTTTTTTATTTTATTTTAAACAAATTTTTAAGTGAATATATTAATTAATGTTTGTATATATACATTTAATATATATTTAATAATAATTTATTTAACAACTTAATCTAAATTGGATTGAACTATTATAATTTATACTATTTTTCCTGTTAACCATAATTTTTAATAAACTAAGTCTTATTTTAATTGAAACATTATATAATAAGATAAATTTAAAAAAAACTTTTTTATTCAATAAATAAGGCCCTAATTTTTTAGTAATTTCTTCATTGCAATACAAATTTTTCAAGTTTTAATAGAAAAGTATTAAATCTATAAAACATATATTTTTAATTAATTTTTTAAAAATTATTTAGGGGATGTATCTTTAATGTATACATTAACATTTGAAAACAATAATAAAATAAAAAATACTTCATTAAAATTGAATAATTTAAATGAAATATTCAAAAAAATTCCACTTGCTGAAAAAATAGAAAAATATAATTTAGCAGATGTTTTAAACGAATTAAAATATGGATTAAACATATTAAAACCATATAAAGATGACTTTATATTTCTTTACTCAAACAAAATATTTTGGGATGATTTTCAATTAAATCTCCACGAATACTTAATAGGACGTGAATTTGGTAAAACATTACCAAAATTCATAAATTTAACCGATAAAAACTTATTAAAACAATTATATGAAAATAATAAAAAATTAGAATCCACATTAAAATTATATGAAAATGAAAAATTAATAAAAGTATGGAAACAAATTATCCTAAAAGAAAAAGATTTATTACTAATACATTTTGAAGATTTAACAAATCAATACTACCAAAAAGAAAGAGAAGAAAAAGTTTTTAATGAAGCATCATTTCCTAAATTACAAATAAACCCTGAAGGTACAGTTTTAAAGATAAATCCTGCTTTTACGGAAATTATTGGATACACACTCACAGATTTAAACTTAATTAAATTTGAAAATTTAATCAAATCATATAAATCTCATATAAATATGAATAATTTTAAAGAAGATTTAAACCTAATTTTTAATAAAAAAATCAACACAACCCATTCTAAAATAAAAATCAACAAAAACAATAGTGAAGATTGTAGTTTTGATTGTTATATACGTTTAATCTCAAATGGAATAGTGCAAATAGATTTTTATAATATATTAGATTATGCTGATAAATCTTATGATTGGAACTTATTTGAATACTTTATGGATTTAAATAAATCTAGTAAATCAGCAATAAGTTTAGAAGTAGGAGATTATGTTAAATTATCTCCTGAAATTTATGATATTCTTGAAATTGAACCATCTAATAATGAGGAAATCACAGAAAACATAGTATACCAATATCTTTTACTAGGTGAAGAAGCTAAATTAGATAAAGTCCTTGAAAACCTTAAGACTAATGAAGCTGCTGAATGTGTTTATAATATTGAATCTGGAAAAGGAAATATTAAGTTTTTAAGAACAATATTTAAACTTAAAGAGGAAAATAATCAGAAAATGATAATTGCTTGTACTGAAGATTTAACTGGTGCAATAAAAGCACAAAAGGATGCAATACGATTAAAAAATAATTTCACATTTATACAAGATTCTAGTAATATTGTTTTAATGGAATATGAAAATGATAAGTACACTTACACTTCACAAATATATAAAATATTAGATATAGAACCTGATGATTATCCTAATACTTTAAATTCTCTCTATGAATTTATAGTTCCAGAAGATCAAGCTAATTATAAAAATTCCTTTAATTTAAGTCCAAATAATAACTTAATTGAATTAACAATTAAAATAAGAACTAAACTTAATATTATAAAATATATTCATTGTCAAAATAAAGCTGATTTTGATGATAATGGTAAGATTACTCGAATAGTTAGTATTATTATGGATGTGACAGATGATACTTTAAGTAAAAAGTCTGCAATAGAATTAGAGAATAATCTAAAGTTTATACAGGAATTTAGTAAAACTGTTATTGGTAAATATCAGGATGGATTTTTAAGTTTTACTGATGAAGTTTATAATATTTTAGAAATTGAACCAGATCCTAAATTAAATGGTAAAGATATTGTTAAAAAATATGTGTTGCCAGAGGATAATAAGATCTTTCGTGAAAAATTAAATGGGTTATCTCCTAGTAGTAATTCTTTTGAAATTTATACAAATATTAAAACAGAAAAAGGAAATATTAAAACCTTACACTCTTATTTCAAAGCGGATTTTAATGAAAGAGGTGATTTGGTTAATATTGTAGGTTTAATGCAAGATGTTACAAAAGAAGTGAAACGTGAAGAAGAATTTAAAGAATTGTTTGAGGAACGTAAAATATTATTACAAGAGGTTCATCATCGTGTTAAGAATAATTTACAATTAATTTTAAGCTTTCTTAACTTGGAGTCTCGTTTTAATAGTAGTAATCCAACTTATGTTTTAAATCAAGCTCGTAATCGTATTAAAACTATGGCTTTAACTCATGAAGAGGTTTATAATTCTCCTTCAGTTAGTAAGGTAAATATGAAGTCTTTTATTACTCAATCAATGAATGATTTATTCGGTTTATATACGGATGGTTTTATTAGTTTAAATTTTGATATTGATCCTATTGAATTAAGTATGGATATTAGTATTCCTTTAGGTTTATTAATTAATGAATTAGCTTTAAACACAATAAAGTATGCTTTTCCAAATAAAAAAGAGGGTAATTTTTATTTGAGTTTAAAACAAATTGGAGATGAAGTAATTCTTAAAGTTTGGGATAATGGTGTTGGTTTAGCTTCTGATATAGATATATATACAATTGATAGTTTAGGTTTTATTATTGTTCGAAATTTCACTAAACAATTAGAAGGTGAATTAAAACAATTGAATAATGTTTTAGGTTTTGGTGTAGAAATAAAATTTAATATTTTAACTAATAAGTGTTAGTTTTATATATTAGTTCTTATAAATTATTAACTAACATTTGTTAGTAAAATTTTTTTAAAAGAAAAATACTAACAATCAATTGTTAACATTTTTAAAATTTACAAAAAATAAGGTAAAAGATATGACTAAAAGAAATACAAAAGAAATCATACTAAAAAAATCAATAGACCTTTTCGCAGAAAAAGGATATGATAATGTTTCAGTTCGAGAAATAGCAAAAGCTTCAAGTATTAAAGAAAGCAGCATATATAACCATTACAAATCAAAACAACAAATACTAGACACTATTTTTGAGTACTTATCCAAAGAAATGGTAGTGGACACACAAACGGAACAAGAAATAGAAAATATAGTTACAAAAGACATTACAGAATTTTACAAAATAGGATCACAATACTATGAAAATAAATTAAGAGATCCAACCAATTTAAAAATCTTTAGAATATTATTCATAGAATTATATCACAACTCACAAATCAAAAATTTCATACAAAAATTCTTAATAGAAATTCCAATACAAGGATGGACACAATTATTTTCACAAATGATGGAAAATAATTTGATACGAAAAGTAGATTCAGAACATTTAGCAAATACATATTTTAAGTATGGGGTAGAATTATTATTTGAAATATTTTTAATATATTATCCAGAAGACTTAGAAACACATTTAAATAACTTTTTCATAAAAATGGAAAACCACATGCATTTCTTAACAGACTGTTTATTGATTAATGAATAAGTGATATTATGGATAATTTACCTTATAACTTAGAATATTCTAATTACTATAAAATAATAAACCAATTCACAAATAATATCCTTAATGAAGAAAAAAAATATTTGAATTATATTACTCCTTACATTAAATATTCTGGAAATAAATCAATAAAAGAAGGATTATTAGAATCTTTACTTATAGGAACATACTGGACTAATTACATTGAATATGTGCAGAATTTAGATAATCAAACTTATTCAACACTTTGTAAATTAAACAATTTAAGAGAAGAAAAAGAAGAATTAAAACCAGAAATAGATAGAATAAAGGGATATTTAAACACAAAATTATTAACAATAAATAATGAACAAATCATAGATTTAAATATTGATTATTTTCAATCCTTACTAAAATTTTTAGAAGCAACTGGGGAATATAAATATGAATTAAAACATTTAAATCAATGGTTTAATTATTTTCAAACTTTAAATGATGAAAAAATACAAGAAATCTTAATAGAAATCTTAGTATTTACAGATTACTTTAATGAAAAAGCGGAAAAATATTTAAGCAAATATACATTAGGTTTAAAAGATTACCTAAAAAACATACAAGAAATTCATAAAAACAAAGAAGATATAATATTATGCTCAAGAAATGTTAATGAATACTATTTACAAATGTTTGGTGCTGAAATAATGAATCAAATATATTATAAAGAATTCCAAGAAAGACCAAGAAAAGCATTAATCCTACCAAGTTGTATGAGACAAACAATTAACAAATGTCAAGGTAAAAAAACACCACTTGGATGTTCTTGTCAAAAATGTGATAAAAATTGTCCAACATACCATTTAAAAACTAAAGCAGATAGGGAAGGATTTGAAATATATACTGTAACTCACGAATCAGATGCATTTAAAAATGTAACAATGGAAGATAAAAAAGAAATAGGGATTATAGGAGTTGCATGTGTATTAAACTTAATTAATGGAGGTTGGAAATCTTATGAATTAGGGATGCCAGCTCAATGTGTAATTTTAAATCATGTAGCATGTGCTAATCATTGGACTAAAGAAGATATAAAAACCGATTTTAATCAAAAACAATTAAATAAAATTTTATAAATTTAGAATTTATCCTTTAAAAATTTATTTTTACAGAAAATTTTCATGAAATACTATTTTTTATAAATTTAAAATTCAATAAATTTAAATGAAATTGAATTTTTTAATTATCTATTTTTAATAAACTAAACAATTATTTCGTCTTGGAACAAATTATTAATAATATTATTAATGAAATTAGTAAAACTTAAATATTAATCAAATAATATTAATTATCATATTAAATATTAAAAGAATTTTTAAAGGCAAAAAAATGTACATTATAAAGTCAGAATCAAAAAATCCAGATTATAATAAAACATTTGAAATTTCTAATTTAGAAGATTTATTCAATGAATCACCAATACATGAAGAATATTTAATAGATTTTCCACTCTCTAAATTATATAAAGATATGGATTTTAATCTTTTTGTTTTTAAACCTATTAAAGATGATGATTTTATAATATTATATTCTAATAAAAGATTATATAATTATATTGATACTGATATATCTTGTTATACAGCAGGAAGATCACTTAAAGAATTATTTTATGAAAAAGATTATTTGAACCATTACAAAAGATATTATGATTTTTTTTATAAAGGTGAAGATAATAATGTTCTTTTTAAATTGTATGATGGTGATGATTTATTATTTGCAGGACATGAAGTCTGTATTCGTCAAGACGATTATTTATTTGTATATGTGAAAAATGAAACAGAAGATTATTTAACTTATAAAATTGATACAAAAGTTTTTGAAGATTCAACATTTCCAATAATATTTATAGACTCAAAATTTGAGATAACTAAAGCTAATCAACGTTTTTTAAATGAATTTGATTTTAATTTAAATGAATTAAATGATTATGGTATAAGTAATTTAATTGAATCTTTCACATCACAAAAATGTGATATTAAAAATTTTAATAATGCATTAAGACTTATTTTTAAAAAATCAATGCCAGTTATTGATGGTGAAATACAAATACGAGTTAAAGATAATAGTGAAAAATGGTTTAATGTGCATATGAAATTAGTAAATAAGGATTTAATTCAAGTCGCTTTTGATGAAATAACTGATTTAAAGACTACTGAAAAAATTGCACATTATTTTAGAAAATTCTTTTACGAACTTGAAGGTTTAGAAACTGAAGTTGCATTCCTCTCATTTTTTGATGGTTATTTCCATTTAACAAATGAAATATTCAGTTTTTTAGAAATCCCTGAAAATTCTGATTTATTAATATCTAGAAAAAATATATTATGGGATTATATTATCCCTGAAGATCAAAAATATATTAAATCTATTATACCAGATATGTATAATAATAATTTTAAGAGTATATTAATTTTCAGGGTTCGAACTGCTAAAAACAATATCCATTATCTTAAAACAACTATTGGTCACTTTAAAGAGGATAATAAGAACATATATTCTGGGTTTATTCAAAATGTTACAAGTGAATATACAAAAAGTGAGAAGATTGATAATTTAGAGAAAAATTTAAACAAAATTACTAGTACTTCTAATGTTGGAATTGTAACTTATAAAAATAAGAAATTTTATTATACTCCTGAAATTTTTAATATCTTAGATATTCAATCTAATAATTACATTTCAGACACCGATTTATTCAGACCATTAATCATTAATGAAGATATAAATAGTTTTGTGAATTTAATTAATAGTCTTACTCCCTCTCATCCAAGAGAACATAAGAAATCAACTATTTTAACAAAACAAAATAATACGAAGATAATTGATAATGTTATTGAAGGAAATTTTAGTCATGATGGTAATTTAATCGATTATGTTTGTTATGTTAGAGATATTACTAAAGAAGAATTAAATCAAAGAGAAGCTATTGAATTACAGGAAAAATTAACTATTATTAAAGAAAGTAATAATTTTGTTATTGCAGAATATAAAAATGGTAAATATTCTTTTAATAAAGAACTTTATAATATCTTAGAAATTGAACCTGGAGAATATGATGATAAGGATAATTTAATTGAATATTTCTCAATTCCTAACTCTGATTATGATGAACCAAAAACATTAGATGAATTAACAGTGGATAATAATAATTTTAAGAATATTTGGACTATTAAAACACCAAATAATAATGTAAAATTTTTAGAATCTTATGTTGAATCTAAATTTGATGAAAATGGTAAATTATGTTCTTATGTTTCATTCACTCAAGAGATAACTGATAAAGTTAAACGTGAAAATGAGTTAAAACAATTGTCTGAGGAGCGTAAACTTCTCTTACAAGAAGTTCATCATCGTATTAAAAATAATTTACAACTTATTTCAAGTTTCTTACATTTAGATAGTCGATACTATAAAAATAATCCGGAGTATGTTATTAATAAATCAGAAAATCGTATTGAAACTATGGCTTTAGCACATGAACAAGTGTATCAATCTGATAATTTATCTCATATTAATTTAAAAATTTTATTAAAATCAACAATTAGTTATTTATTCCATAAATATAAAAGTTTCAACATAAAAACTCACTTAGATATTGATGATGTTTATTTCAATATGGATAATGCTATACCATTTATTTTACTCTCAAATGAATTAGTATTTAACACTATTAGACATGCTTTTCCAGATAATCAAGAAGGAAATCTTTTTATTAATTTAAGATCATTAGATGAAAATTTTGTTTTAAAAATCTGGGATGATGGTGTAGGTTTACCTGATGGTTTTGATATATTTTCCTCTCCAAGTTTAGGTTTTTTAATTATTAGACGTTTAACAAGCCAATTAGAAGGAAAATTGGAAGTTTTAGATAATGTTGATGGTTTTGGTGTAAAATTAAGTATACCTAAATAATAAATAAAAACTTTTTATAATATTAAAAATAAATTTTTAAATATAAGAATTACAAGGCATTTTTCATGTATACTTTAAAAATAGAATCTTTAAATTCAAATTACAACAAGGAGTTAAATGTTGAATCTTTAGAAGAATTATTTAATGATAATGCTCCTTTACATGAAGAATTAGAAGATTTTAAGTTATCTGGTTTGTATGATGATTTAGGTTATAGTTTAGTTATTTTAAAACCATATCATGATGATTTTTTAATCATTTATGCTAATAAATTATTATTTGGAATGAATGATGCAGATTTTCCTCAAAAAATCAAAGGAGAATGTTATGGGGAAGTATTTCCAAAACTTAAAAAATTAAATAATTTAAATAAATTAAATGAAGTATATTTTAATGATTCTCATAGTGAATTTATTTTTAAGATTTTTGATGGGAAAAAATTAATATTTGCAGGTCGGCAAAATTATATTCGACAAGATGACTATTTATACTATTTTGTTAAAGATGAAACTGCAGATTATATAATTAAAGAAAATAATGAATTTATTTTTAAAAATTCAAGTTTTCCTATTTTTATCATTGATAACGATAAAAATATTATTAAAGCTAACTATGCTTTTTTACAAAATGTTAACTATTCTTTAAATGAACTTAATCATTTAGGTATTAGTAATTTTATTTCTCAATTTGAATCAAATGATGAAAATATTAATTCTTTTGATGAAGCTATTGATAAATTATTCACTAAAGAGCTTGTTATTGTTAATTGTGAAGGTAAAATCATTAACAGAAAATCTGAATTTAATTGGTTTAAAGCAAGTTTACGATTAAAAACTTCAGATACTATAGAAATTGTTTATCAAGATATTACAAAGAATAAAATAGTTGAAAGGAATAATGACTTTTTAAGTATATTTTTAGAGGATTTACAAAAAGAAACTAAAACTGCTTTAACTATTTTAGATGAGGATGGTTATCATTGGGGTGATGAGATATTTAATATTTTAGAAGTCCCTATTGAAAAAAGAATCTATGATTATGGGAAAGAAAATATAATTTTCGAACACACTATCTCTTCAGATAAACATATTATTACAGATGCAATAGAAAGTTTAAGTCCTGAAAAGAATATAGTTAATTTTATTTATAAAGTTAAGACGGATAATAATAATAATTATAAATACTTAAAAACTATTATTAAAAACCTTTATGAAGAAGATAATATAATTAGTGTTAGTTTCACACAGGATGTTAATGATGAAGAAATTGCTAAGAAAAATTCTATAGATGCAATGAAAAATCTTAGAACTATTACTACTAATAATAAGATGGCAATAGTAATTTATAAATATGGATTTTTCACTGTTTCTCCAGAATTATATGAAATGCTTGAAATTAATCCACAAGATTTTATGGGAAATTTAGATTTAATGGAATATTTTGCTTTACCTGAAGATAAAATCAAATATAAATCTCAAAAAGAAAGTTTAAGTCCTGAAAATCCCCTTATGCATTATTCATTAACTTCTAAAATTTCAAATAATAAAATTAAATATTTTGATGGATTTATAGAAGCTGAATTTGATGATGAAGGTAAAGTATTTAAATCAGTGAACTTTATTAGGGATGTGACTGAAGAAACACTAGTTAAACAAGAAACTTTAGCATTAAATGAAGGATTGGATGCTGTTGCGGAGTTCAGTAAAATAGCTATAGTATCTTATAATGATGGTAAATATAGATGGTCTGATGAATTATTTAATATGTTGAAAATTAATCCTGAAGATTATGATGATAAAACTAACATACTTTCATTTTTTGAACATCCTGATGATTTAAAAGATTTTGAAAGATCTTTTAAAAAAGTATCACCTAAAAATAATACTATTTTTAAAATTATAAGACTTTTTGACAGCGAACATAATATGAAATATTTTAGTGCTAAACTTGTATTTACCTTTGATGAAGATGGATATTTTGAATCAATCATGAATTACTTCAAGATATTACTGAAGAAATATTAACTAAAGAATCAGCATTAAAATTAAAAGAAAACTTAGATTCAATACAAAAAACTAGTAAAATAGTTATAGGACATTATAAAAATGGTAAATATGATTATACTGATGAAATTTATGATATTCTAGAAATTGATCCTGATCAATATGGACCTGAAGTAGATTTAATTGGAAAATTCAGCATTGGAGACAATTTACATGAATTTGGTGAAAAAATAGAAAATTTAAGTCCTCAAAATCCCGAAACTGAATATACAAGTAGTATTAAAACAGTAAATGGGAATGAAAAAGTTTTAAAAGGTTATTTAAAAGCTAATTTTAATGAAGATGGAGAATTTATTGAATTGGTTACATTTATTCATGAAATAACTGACCAAGTAAAACGTGAAAAAGAATTAGAAACCTTATCTGAAGATCGTAAATTACTCCTACAAGAAGTTCATCATCGTGTTAAAAATAATCTTCAATTAATTCTTAGTTTTCTTAATATTGAGTCTCGTTTTAATAAAAATAATCCTAATGAGATTATAGAACATACTCGTAACCGTATAAGAACAATGGCATTAACTCATGAAGAAGTTTATCAATCACAGAATGTTTCTAGTGTTAATTTAGAAAGATTTTTAACCAAAAATATTTATAATTTATTTACATTATATAATAATAAAAAAATAGATTTAAACTTAAAAATGGAACCTGTAGAAGTAAATATAGATATTGGAATTCCATTAGGGTTACTTATAAATGAATTAGCAATTAATTGTATTAAATATGCATTTCCCAAAAAAGATGAAGGAAACTTTTCTATTACTTTATCAGAAAAAGAAAAAATTATTACAATAAAAGTTTAGGATGATGGTATTGGGTTACCTGAGGGTGTGGATTTAAATAATAATAGTGGTTTAGGATTTTTAATTATTCAAAGACTTAGTCAACAATTAGAAGCTGAATTAAAAGTTTTAAACATTACTCAAGGTTTTGGTATTGAATTAAAATTTAAAAACGATTATGGGGGTTTATATTGTATAAAATAATAATTAAATCAGAGGATTTGGAACTTGGAGGAACTGTTGAATTAAATGAATTAAAAGATTTCTTTGATGAATGTCAAATAAGTGAAAATGTGGATAAATTTTCATTATCAAATCTTTTTGATAATATTGATTATGGTATTACAATTTTAAAACCCACTAAAGATGATGAAGATTTTATTTTCTTATATGCTTCAAATATTTTTTGGAATGATTTCTCACCAAATCTAAATAAATATTTAATTGGTCGAAAATTATCACAAGTTTTAAAGAAAAATGACAAATTGAAAATTAAGTTATCATTAAATCATGTTTTAAGTGAAAATAAACGTGTAGATTCTGTTATTAAACTTTACGAAAATGATAAATTAATTAAAGCCTGGTCTGAATTTAAATTAGATCAAAATGGTTTATTATATATTTGTATGAAAGATCAGACAGATTATTATCTTGAAAAACAAAAAGAAGATAATATATTTAATTATGCGACATTACCTAATTTACAAGTAGATAATAATTATAATATTTTACAAGTGAATAATTTATTTAAAAAAGTTTTAAATTATACAGTTGATGATTTAAATAAGAGGAATTTGGATAATATTGTTTACTCTTTTAATAGTGAAGTTCCAGGTGTTAATAATTTCAAGGAAGCTTTAGATCATGTTTTTAAAAATAAAAAACTTTTAAGTATTTCTGAACTTTGCTTAGTTGCTAAAAATCATGATTATAAATGGTTTAAATCTTTTGTGAGAATTATTGATGAGGATACTGCACAAATTAGTTTTATTGATTTTTCTGAACTTAAAGCAAGTAAAGAAAATGAATTAAATTTAACTGATTATTTTGCAGATATACAGAAGGTTAGTAAAACTGCAATGAGTATGAGGAAAGGAAAACTCGTTAAATGGTCTCCTGAAATCTATAATATACTTGAAATTGAAGAAGATTTTGATGATTCATTTAAAGATAATTTCATTTATGATTACATGTTACCTGGTTACAAATTAGAATTAGATAATCTTTTTAATAATTTGGATAATGATGAATCTTTAAGTTATATTTATAAGGTTAAAACTGGTAAAGGGAATATTAAAGTTTTAAATGGTATATTTAAAATTAGATATGAGAAAGGTGAAAAATTAATATTAGGTTTTACACAGGATATAACAGATGAATATGTTGCTCAAGAGGAAGCTTTAGCCTTAAAGGATAATTTTAGTTTAATTCAGGAGTCTAGTAATATTGTTATTGCTGTGTATAAAGAGGGTAAATATAGTTTCACCTCTCAAGTATATAATATCTTAGGGGTTAAGCCAGGTGATTTTCCAGATACTGTTGATTTTGTTCATGAATTTATTATTCCTGAAGATGAAAAGAAATGGCATGATGCTTTAAATTTATCTCCTAAACATTCTACATCAAATGTTACTTATCGTGTTAAAGGTCCTAATAATAAGTTAAAATACATTTATTGTCAAAATAAAGGCATTTTTGATGAAAATGGAGAAATTATTCGTGTTGTTGGTTTTTTAATGGATGTGACTGATGAAACTTTAGCTAGACACTCTGCAATGGAATTACAGAAAAGTCTTGAGCGCGTGCAGAATTTTAGTAAAGTGGTTATTGTAAATTATAAAAATGGTAATTTTATATTTACTTCTGAAATTTATAATATTTTAGAAATTGATCCTAATGATTATCCTGAGAATATTGATTTGATTCAAGAATTTACTGTTCCAAGTAATAGTGATGTTTTTGAGGAACGTATTAAGGAGTTGACTCCGGAAAATAAACATATACGCTTATTTAATAAGGTTATAACTAAAAAGGGTAAAGTTAAATATTTAGAATCTTTTGTTGATGCTGAATTTAATGATAATGGGGACTTAATTAATATTGTATGCTTGTTACAGGATATTACTAATAAAATAGAAACTGAGCATGAATTAAAACAGTTATCAGAAGATCGTAAAGTTCTTTTACAAGAGGTTCATCATCGTGTTAAGAATAATTTACAACTTATTTTAAGTTTTCTTAATTTAGAAGTTCGTTTTAATAAGGATAATCCTGAATTTATTATTAATAATACTCGTAATCGTATAAAAACCATGGCATTAACTCATGAAGAAGTCTACCAATCTCCTAATGTATCTAGTGTGAATATGGAAACATTTCTTAATGAGGGTGTTTCTAATCTTTTTAATTTATACACTACAGGATATATAAATTTACATTTTAATATTGAATCTATTAATATGGGTATGGATAAAAGCATTCCTTTAGGTTTACTTGTTAATGAGGTTGCATTAAACACTATTAAATATGCTTTCCCTGATAAGGATAAAGGTAATTTTTATATTAAACTTGAAAGATTAAATGATGAAGTTGTTTTAAGAATTTGGGATGATGGTGTTGGTTTACCTGAGGGTGTTGATTTATTTAATTCAGATAGTCTTGGTTTTATAATTATACGTAATCTCAGCCAACAATTAGAAGCAGATTTAAGTCAAATTACAGATGTGGTTGGTTTTGGTTTACAATTAAAATTTAAAATTTAAACCTATTTTTTTACATTTTTTTTTAATCTTGATTTTAATAGGAAACTTTTAAGTATTTATTAGAATTTAATAAAAAATTTATTTTTTTACATATTTTTATATAAACTTAAATTTAAAGTTTAAATATTATTTTAGACTAAAATTATAATATGAATGAAGAAACACCAAGGGTAAATAGGTTTACAGGACATACTCATGAAAATATTAAAAAACAAAGTATGCCTGTGATAATTAGTACAATTTTAATGATGTCAAATGCTTTAGTTGATAGTGGATGGATAGCTGCATTGGGAGTGAATCAATTAGCAGCTTTAGGGTATGTTACTCCTCTACTTTTCATAATTATTGGATTTGGTAATGGTATTGGTGATGGTGTTTCTACACTTATTGCTAGATGTATTGGAATTGATGATAAAGAGGCTGCAGAGAATGCAGGGTTACATGGAATGTTTCTTGCAGTAATAATGGGTATTGTTCTTCCTATTATTTTAGTATTACTATTTAAACCCACTATTTACTTTTTAGGTGGTTCTGGAATTTATGATTACGCATATCAATATGCTTTTATCACATTTTTATGTAGTTTCACATATTATTTCTTAGGTATAGGTTCTGGAATATTGCGTGGTTCTAGTGAATGTAAGAGAAGTGCATGGGCATTAACTATTACAAGTATTTTAAACATGATTTTAGATCCAATATTTATTTTTGTATTTAAGTTAGGAATGCAAGGTGCAGCTATAGCAACCGTAATAAGTACTCTTGTTGGTGTTTTAATAATTTATCACTGGTTAGTTTTAGAGCATAATGATAAATACTTACATTTCCATTTTAGAGATTTTCGTCCAAATTTCACTATAATAAAAGAAATTTTAAAGGTGGGTATTCCTTCATGTATGGATAAAGCTATTACTCAAGTAACTGGTTTAATTGCTGTAATGCTTTTAGCTTTCATGGCAGGTACTGCAGCTATAAGTGCTTTTACTGTAGGTTGGAGAATTTTAAATTTATTCCTTGTTCCAGATATAGGTATAGCTACTGCAACAATGATAGTTTGTGGAGTTGCTTATGGTTCACATAATTATAAAGATTTCAGGGAAGCATTACGTTATAGTTTAAAAATAAGTATGGGTATAAGTTTAGTTTTAACTTTAATATTATTCTTCTTTGCACCTTATGTTGGAATATTTTTCAGTAATTTCAATATTGCACCTGATGTTTTAAGTATTCTTATAAGCTTTTTACATGTTGGTGCATTATTACTAATTTGCAGTCCTTTACTTTATATTACCATGTTCATCTTTAGAGGTGTTGGTAAAGGTGATTATAGTTTACTTATGAATGCTATGCATCAGTTAGTATTTATGATTCTTGGTATGTTATTCTGTGTTTACTGGTTAAAAATGGGTGAAATTGGAATATGGTGGGGATTTGTAATTGGAACACTTTTAGGTAGTGTCTTTAATTATGTTATTTTCAGAAGATTTTATGTTAAGTTAATACATGAATGGCATATTGCTAAACCTTAATTTATATATTTTTTTTATTAAATCTTTTTTTTATGGGAGTTTAATTATTTATGGTATTATATTATTTTAATATTTCAAATTTAAATATTGATGAAATGAAAGAATA
>ENA-UOOK01002348-UOOK01002348.1-fermentation-metagenome-genome-assembly--contig:-NODE-2348-length-23517-cov-4.812079_pt1 | contig 23517 bp, 14 predicted proteins | sample MGYA00245777_ERZ724023 | MGnify/ENA primary metagenome ERZ724023 (study PRJEB28704, sample SAMN03018312) | fermentation metagenome | biome: anthropogenic terrestrial biome; feature: soil; material...
CCAGACCGAAATCGACTTCATTATTCAACGGGAAGGCAGACTGATCCCGATCGAAGTAAAAGCAGCTGATCACGTACAGTCGCGAAGCTTGCAAAACTACATGAACAACTACCAGCCAAAATATGCCATCAGAATTTCCTCCAGGAACTTTGGCTTTGAAAATAAGATCAAAAGTGTGCCCATTTACGCTGTGTTCTGTATATAAGTTTTGCGGTTATATTCGTATAAAGGCTTTTAATTTTTTACTTTTGCGATATACTATATCATAGGAGGTGGTTTACATGATTCAAAGATCTCTCTATACAGATAAAATTATGGCTTTTGCAGATACACCATTTGTAAAAATTCTTACCGGAGTGAGGCGTTCCGGGAAATCTACCATTTTAAAGCTGCTGATGAAAGAGTTCCGGGAACGGGGCATTGCAGATAAGCGTATTATATACTTCAACTTCGATTCCCTGGAATATGAGGATTTCAAAACCGCAAAAACACTCTTTACCAGGATTAAACAGCTTCTGACAGATGGAAAGAAAACCTATTTGTTCCTGGATGAAATACAGGAAGTTGAATCATGGGAGAAAGCAGTGAACTCTCTCATGACCGATTATGATGTTGATATCTATGTCACCGGCTCTAACTCCAGAATGATGTCTTCCGAAATATCAACTTACCTTACCGGACGTTATATCTCTTTTAGGATATACCCCTTGTCCTTTTCAGAATACCTGACATTCCGGGCAGAATATGGTGCAGAAATATCAGATACACATTCCGAATTGTCTAACTATCTGAAAATTGGTGGTTTCCCTGCTCTGCATTTACAGAAGTATTCACTCGATGAAGCATACACCATCGTGCGGGATATTTATAATTCTACCATCTTTACAGATATCGTGAAACGAAATCAAATCCGCAAAGTCGATCAGCTGGAACGAATCGTACATTTTGTATTCGACAATATCGGGCAGACATTTTCAGCCTCTTCTATTTCTAAAATGACTCGGGCTCGTCCCTCGATCACTCCGGAAGAGATAGGTAAACCGATAAGGGCGGCGGCGGGGAAATTTGCTCGTTTGTACGCACCGGAGAGGGTCTCACCATCAGACGTAAGCACTCTGGGGGGAGTAAGTTTTTCGTATAGTTTGAACTCATCTTTTCGTTTCCTAATCAGCTGTTTGATCGGTTGCTGCTCGCCCATGCGTCCTAGGCCATTGTGTGTGTGTACGACTGCGCGCAGTTCTTCAAAGGTGAGATCGTAAATATCTTCTTTTTCAAGAATAACGCCCTTTTGGACCAATTGTTCGGCTTCTTTCAATAAAGCCTGCTTATAAACGTAGTAGCGATTAATCATCGCGTATTTGGGGTATTCACGGTAACCGCTGAAATTCCGGAGTAGGCTGATCATTCGTTTTGTCGCTTTGGCTTTTTCTGCACCATCGGGTAATTGCCGCAACCGTTCTAATAACTCTTTTTCCTTATTTAATGCTTCCTGCCGACCCTGCGCAAAGATCCGCCTGCTCTCATGGGGCCCAAAGTTCTTGAGGTTACTGAGGATCATGGGGATCAGCAGCATTGGTTTTTCGCTCCACCGTGTTTTCGTAATATCAATTTCTCCGGTACAACGCATTCCGTATTTGTCAAGAAAAGACAAGATTGCAGCGCGCGCTTCTTGTCCACCCTCAAACTTCACCAGTTCATCCAAGAAGCCATCATCTTTTACCTGTTGTAAATAGGCAACCACTTCCGGATAAGGACGAATCACATCGGCCACATCTAATAATTCCAGACCCATTTCGGAAGTAATATTATTGGGTACAGATTGCGAAAGTGTGTCGGCGACTTTCTTTTCACCTAACCACTGCTCCATTTTCTCGTTAATCCATGCAGAAGCATCCATCGCCGCCATAATCACCCCCATACTTTGGGGGTCGAATAAAACCTGCTTTAACGCTTGGAGATCTTCAAGGATAAAGGCAAATAAATCCGCTCCGGACTTCGTTTGGATCGTCTGTTTCAGCTCTGCGATCGAGCTTTGACTGCGCTGAATCAAATCAGCAACGATGGCCGGATCGTCTTCGATTTGGGTGCGAAAACCCGTCGGCGACACAACTTTATGACTTTTACCGGCACGCAGTTCTGTTTTCTCCTTCGGTAGCTCTTTGATAAATTCTCGCTTGATGATGGTCATCAGTGCATCTTTGATCAACGGATCGGATGCTCCCAGGGTATTTAATAAATTTTCTCTGCTGTCAGGTGAAGCCAGCATTGGTGCGACATCAACAAATAATCGGCCCCCAGCTTTCCGCATGGGTGCATTAGTCGTTAGCAGGAAAAAAGACAAGCCCAGTGGTTTCATGGGATCGGTCATCATCTGTTGATGACCAACCGATACATAGACGCGATTTTCTTGGGTCTCAGCTTCCGGGATGGGAAAAAGCGTAGTGATTGGCCGACTCTGGACAATATCAAATATATCATCAACCAAACACCATTCAATGTCCTGGGGGGAGCCGAAATGGGCTTCGATCTTTCTCCCAATACGCGTGAGCCTCAAAATCTGCTCCTCCGTCAGCACCGGCCTCTGCTGCCGATCAGCCTCAACCTCCTGTACTTCCGTCCCACCGTCTTTTAGTGCATACGAAGCCTGCTGCTTAGTAGAGATCTGCTGCTCGATCACCTTACCGCTTTGCACTTTATAGCTATCCGCATTCACCTGTCCGGAGACCAAGGCCTCCCCCAGTCCGAAAGCAGCCTCAATCGCTACCACCTTCCGATTAGAAGTGACGGGGTCTGCAGTGAACATCATTCCGGACGCCTGCGGGAAAACCATCTTTTGCACAACCACCGCCATGTGGACTCTGCAATGATCAAAGCCGTTTTGCAGGCGGTAAGTTACTGCCCGCTCGGTAAAGAGCGAGGCCCAGCATTTACTAATGTGCTGTTCGATTGCCTCTGTACCGATTATATTTAAATACGTATCCTGCTGGCCGGCAAAGGAGGCCAGCGGTAAATCCTCCGCCGTGGCGCTGGAGCGGACAGCATAAGCATTGTTTTCCCCAAGCCTGATCAGGTGGCGGGCGAGCTCTGCCTTAATATCTTCAGGAATGGTCGTCCCCTCGATATGTAAGCGCATTTCTCCGCTGAGCTGGCTAATTTTAGTTCTGTCTTCCGGTTTTAGAAGGGACAACTGTTCTAGCAATTTGCTAAGCAGCGGTGTCTCTCCAATGATTCTTTGATAGGCTTCCGTCGTAAGGCAAAAGCCATCCGGTACGCGTATCTCTTCAATCTGGCATAGTTCCCCCAGGTTTGCGCCCTTACCCCCAACAATCATGAGTTTTGATTGATCAATCTCCGAAAAACCAAGGATATATGAACTCATCTATTGACCCCCAGTGACGATTTTTTCGACACCAGCCCTAAAGAAATTTAAGGATAAAAGCGACATAACGTTCACCATCACGGTTAAAGCCAACGCCAACCCCGGGATTTAAAGGTACGGTGATCGCTCCGTAATCGAACCGCATCTCTTGGTACAATTCCACCCCATAGGAGAGTTGATACTCCCCTTCGTCCGGAACAGCAGCCTCCACAAAAAACGAGGTGTATAAATCCTCCAGGTATAAGGACAGCAGCCAACTTCCGGTTCCCAGCCGCAAGAGCGGGTGGGAGTATTCCAGTGTAGAGACTGCTCCACGTTTTGCCGCTAACCTTTTCTGATAACCGCGGATCCGGGGAAAAACATCGTCCTTCTGATCAGGATCACTAAAGCCCTGCACCTTTAAGGTCAGTTCACCATTGAGCAAAAGCTGATTAGCTTCTAAAGCGCCGTAATAGCCAACCCGCCGCTCAGACGAACCCCAACTTGGATCTTCCACCGGCATCTGCAATTGAAGATTAAGCTTAGTCCCGGGATAACGAAAACCAACAGCGGTATAAGGAACCAATTCCGCCCCTAAAGACTGACCATAGGAACAAGCTAGTCCAAGACTGATCTCGGACAATCCGGGCGACAAGCGGTTGTAGAATGGATAATTTAAATCCAGCGCTAGCGGTCGGTCCTCGAACGGCTGATAACCAAAATTAAGCAGGAAAGGAGGGAAAAGATTCAGGGTTATCAGCGCATTGGGCTCCCACCGTTTGCTATTTGAAACATAATTGAGACCGATTTGGTAGGAGGGAATGTGGCCGATGGCATCACTGCCTATAAAGACCAGGCCTGCCATATAATCGTCACCATCGGTGAAATACTGAGGTGCCATCATTTTCGGTACTAATGTCGCTAAATTATCCCCATATCCCCCGTGTTTAATGTCTTCAACATTCCCTTTTCCCGCCCCAAGCGGCCAGCTTTCCGGCGGGGCGTCCGGCAAATTATAAGTGGTAAAGGTTGCCTGGTGGCGATATAGATCAAACCCATAAGAGTTTAAGCCAACAAAGTATAAATCCTCCCCTTTTTCCTCATAAGCAGGTTGGGTCGCATAATTTCCGGTCGTCATTTTATAGACCTGCGCCGTTGTCAAGTCATAGCAATAAACCCCATACACCTCTTGATAATTGGCATGGAAGAATAGTTGATCACCGGTCAAGGAGATCCCATATTCCCCGTATGGCGTGGTAACAAGGGGTGTTAATTCCCCGGTAGCGAGCGAGAAAAGATAAAGATCATTGTTCTCCCCTTTTTTGCGGGCGGAAAAGATAATCCGCTCTTCATCAGCGACCATCTCATCTATGAGATATGGCACTTCATACAAGAGCTTACTACCTTCACCTGTCTTATAGCGGTAAATTTGGGAACCGAAGTCGTTCCTAACAGCTGTCGAGTACAAAATACTACCGTCCGGGAGCAGTTCGTACGCCCGAATATCACCCGCCAACACCAACCGGTCCCTTCCTGATCGTAAATCCTTCTCCCGAATCTGAGCATAAACACCATAGCTTAAGTTCAGCGCATTGGTATAACCGGGTTTCATCTCCTCTACCCCATAATACAATTTGCTCTGATTCCGGACTTTTATCGGTAGATTGAAAGAAGACGTTGTGGTAACCACCACCTCTTCCTCCTGGCTCAAGAGGTCCCGAGCGATGATCTCTGCACGGGAAAAACCCCGCCCCGGTCCGGTCTTGTTCATTTTGACCCGTCGATAAAAAAGCTGCTGTTCGCCCTGATCGCTCTCTGCTATTACCGGGTTTGAAACATACCACCCATCAGTAGTAACCCGCTGCCCATCAATGGAATAATCCTTAAACCTTTCCGTCTCGTAATCTTTCCAATCCGCCCACAGCTGCGGAAAGGTCTTACCAAAGACGGTTTGCGTATTTTTATCCAGGGAAGCCCACGAGGAACCATGTACCGTGAAGAATTCCGTCAGTTTTTCTTCCCCGTATGTTTGCGCCAAGTAGTTAAAGAAGAGGCCACCATAGGTATAGATCCCTTCTAAGTGAAATTCATGGGGGCTAAAAGTCGCATCCAAAATTGAGGGAAAACGGTTGTCCGCCACCCGGGCACCGATATAGGCATCAAATTTTCCATCGTTCAACCGCCCTTGATAATTAAAGAGCCGTGATTCACTGTAGACCGTGATTCCTTCAAGGACCCAGCCCGGCACCCAGACATTGGGAGAAAAAATGTTACCAAATAGACTGCAGAAAACCTTCGGCCCTCGTCCCACATTAGTCATTTGTAGAATATGGGTGTATTCATGAATCGCCACGATGGTATACCAATCTTCCACCGTACCAAGCAAACCGGCGGTTGGCGGGTACCAAAAAAGATGGATATTGTATAATAAGGGATTGGCCAGACCATTAGTGGATAGCCCCAGGTCGTCCAGGACAATCGGCAGGTGTCGTTGGCGGTTACCGGTGAGCTTCTCAACCTCCGGCCGATAGAATTCGAGGATCTCCAAAATCTCCCGCGCTTCCTGTTCTACCCCGGATGGGTAAAAAACCGTAAAGTACTCCGTCTTAAGCGTTCGCCAATCTGTTGCGCCGCTGCAAACCGTAGGGATGGACAGCATAAAGACGAGCATAATTACGAACAAACCGGTTCTTTTCATAGGTTCAACCTCCATTCTTCTTACCAACAATAAGCTACCGAGTTTACCATTCATGCTTATTTATTAATTAAGACCAATCCAGCGATACACAATACGGCCCCCAAGACTTTACTAAGGCCGAACCCTTCTTGGTAAAAGAAGATCCCGATGGGAATCAGGGCGATCGCCAGAATGATATTGGCTACTAAAGAACCAACGCTGATGTTCCATCCCGCCCGGTAGGCCATGATATAGCCAAATTCCAGTCCGACAATGGACGCCCCCAGCGCGAGACTTGTCCAATTCAATTCCCTGAAGGATTGAATAAATGATTTATCCGGTTTACTCAGGTAAAAGGCCACCACCGTTAAAATTCCCGCTACCAAATAGGTAATAAATAAGGCCGAGAAAGGGTTGGCTTTCTGCGGCGTTGATTTCTGACAGATATTATACAAAATGTTAGACGTTACAATCAGGACAATAGGAAATACATACATAAACATGGCTGGTACTCCTTCTTGATGATAATTGGAAATAATTCCAGTTCTAAATAATTCTTTATTAATTTTTTCAAGATTATTCTTCTGCGTGAAAAGCTTCTTTTTGCTGAAGAACAACGTCTAGCGGGCGAACCAGTGATTTCCCTTGACGAAGCCCATCAGCGGCTGAAAGAAAAGATCAGTGACAAGGTGTTGTCACTGAACAGGTGTTTGTGCTGATTATTTATTACAATATTCGCTAATTTCCAGCGGTTTCCTGCCAAAAGATCCCTCATTATCCTTTCGTACCTACTAAAAAAGAAAGAGGGGATCCCCCTCTTTCTCCTAACAGCTAGCTTAATCTTTCTTACGATAACTCGAACATATCCTTGCCGACACCGCAGATCGGGCAGACCCAATCTTCCGTTACATCTTCCCACTTAGTACCCGGCGCAATCCCATCGTCCGGGTAACCTTCTGCCTCATCATAAACGAATCCACACACCGTACACGTGTACTTTTTTATAACTCTCCCCTCCTTCCCGTAGTTTAGTTGGTTTACAGTCGTAGAATTGCTATTTATTAATTATTTATCTTAAGGCTAAATCCTTCTTGGAACAAATAGAAAACCAAAGGCGTGAAGAAAAGGTTTAAAGCAAATCAGCCAGGCAAACCTTGATCTGCCCGGCCGATTCTGTATAAGCGGTTGTGCGGAAATATTATTGCAGCACTCTAAATTATTTTATAACCATATGCTAGCAATAAAGGTGGCCAGTAATCCACCCAGCGCCATAAAGATATTGGAAACGCTCAAAGTTTTTAAGCCTGTTTTCATATCAAACCCCATACAGTTGGTGTAGACCCAGAAATAACTATCATTCACATGGCAACAGGAGCGAGCACCAGCACCGGAAGCCATGAAGATCAGGATCGGATCTAAACCAAGTTGGGCACCGATGGGCGCGGCAAGCGTTGCAGCGGTAACTACCGCAACTGTACCCGAACCCTGCACGATTTTAAGCACAGCTGCAATCGTGAAGGGGATGAGGATAAACGGCATGCCTGTATTGATCACCATCTGCGCAAGGCTAGCTCCCGCGCCGGAGGCTTTTAAGATCTGCCCCAGCGCACCACCGGCTGCCGTAATAAAGACAATCGGGCCGGCGTCTTTCAAGGATGCATCCATAATCTTCATCACTTTTTTGGAACCAAGGCGTTTTCCCAATAAGGCGATGGCCAGGAGAGCCCCAATCGCGAGGGCAATATTAGGATCACCGATAAAGCTGGTCACATTTAAAACTGGCGACCCTTTCGGCAGCAGCATATTGAAAGTCGTATTCATAATTATCAGCACGATCGGCACCAGCAAGGGGAAGACCGCCGTGAGAGAACTCGGCAAATCAGCCTCATCCATATCTGCTTCTGGTTGCGGTTCCGCATCTTCCCGGTACGTATAAAAACTCTCCGGTTTATTTCTGAAATAAAGCTCCGCAAAAAGCCAGCCAGCACCGGTCATGAAAATAGCTGCAAAACCACCGTATAGAATAGCGCGGCCAATATCAATCCCAAGCATACCGGCAGCGGCCAGTGGTCCCGGTGTAGGTGGAACGTAAACATGGGTTGCCAATAGTCCGGCAGAAAGTGATACGGCTAAAACTGCCAAAGGGATTTTGGCCTTTTTAGAAATCGCCTTTACCAAAGGGGACAGGATAACAAATCCGGCGTCACTAAAAACCGGGATCGAAACAATATAGCCGGAAATTGCCATGGCTAGGCCGGAACGTTTCTCGCCAACCAATTTCACGGTATCCAACGCCATTTTGTTAGTAGCTTTTGATGCTTCCAGATAGTTACCGAGCATGATCCCGAAGATAATGACAATACCAATACTTTTTACTGTTCCGGCAAAACCGGTGACAATTCCGTTTACCACTGCTGTGGTTGGCATACCTGCTAAAAGTCCCATGACCAGTGCGGTTCCAAGCAGCGCCATAAAAGCATTAACCTTAACTTTCAATGCCAGAAACAAAAGGATAGCCATCCCGATTAAGAAAACAATTTCAATTGGAATCATTAATTACCCTCCTTTTATTGGCTTTTTCCCATTTTGGCACGAAACATGGGTTTGATCCCACCCGACTCCAGAATCTTAGTTGCATGTTCCCCAATTTTTTCGCATTCTAAGATTTCACCCGTTTCAACAACCTTAACGGTACCTTCCTGAATGTCGACTTCCAAAGACTGCCCGGATTTGACCTTTTGACTAATACCCTTACAAATAATCAGCGGTAAACCCAAATTGATGGAATTCCGGAAAAATATCCGCGCGAAAGAATCGGCAAGAACTAGACTTGCCCCCATGTTGATCAAGGCAATCGGTGCATGTTCTCGGCTCGAACCGCAACCAAAATTGGTTCCCGCCACAACTATATCTCCTGGTTCAAAGTTGGGAGCGATTTCAGGATCAACACCGGCAAGGCAATGGCTACCAATCTCTTTCGGGTCTACCAGTTCTAGAAATCGTCCGGGATAAATTTGATCGGTATCAATGTTATCTCCCAGAACAATTGTTTTTCCGATCATCTTTGTTTTCATCTTCGCTCACTCCTTTCTTATTTGTATAACGTTCTGGGATCGGTAATATAGCCGTTGAGTACAGAAACAGCCACGGTCGCTGGTGAAGCTAAATAGATCTCCGCGCCTGTGCTACCCATTCTTCCAGGAAAGTTCCTGTTAGATGCCGTAATACACACTTCGCCCGGTGCCAGCACGCCTTCATGCGCTCCTAAACAGGGACCACAACCCGGAGTAGAAATCGTAGCGCCGGCATCAATTAAAGCTTGGATATAGCCTTTGTCCATACATTCTCTCATCACTTCCTTAGAAGCAGGAATTACCACCAAACGTACATATTGGGGAATTTTCTTCCCTTTCAAAATTTCCGCCGCCGCGGCGATATCTTCCACTCGGCCACCGGTACAGGTTCCGATAAATCCTTGATTGATCTTAACCGGTTGCACCGTTTCAATTGGTCGAACATTATCGACGCTATGCGGAACCGCCAGTTGCGGTGATAGATCATTGATCTCAAAGACGTAACTTTCAGCGTAAACGAAATCATCGTCTGTATATTGCACTTCAAATGGACGAACCGCGCGCTTAGCCGCATAATCCAACACTTTTTGGTTTGGCTTCATATATGCGGTCTTAGCCCCCATTTCCACCGCCATGTTGCAAATGGCCATTCTACCGGCTACATCCAATTGTTCCACATAGCTTCCGGTGAAATCTATTCCTTTGTATACTGCGCCATCGGCTTTGATCTTCCCTAGAATGCTGAGAATAACATCCTTTGGGTATACCCCTTTAGCTGGAATCCCTTCAATTCTAACTTCGATAATTTCAGGAACCCGGAACCAAAGCTCCCCCGAGATTAAGATCGTAGCCATATCAGTAGCTCCTACGCCTGTCCCAAAAGCGCCAAAAGCGCCGTGAGTCGTTGTATGGGAATCGGTAGCAACAACAATCATCCCTGGATAGATAACCCCTTGTTCCGCCATAACTTGATGACAGACCCCGGAGTTAATATCGAAATGATAGGTCAGATCGTTTTCTTGCGCAAACTCCCGCATTTCATTGTGGATCGTTGCCGACTGTATGGTTGGGGCAGGGGCGTAATGGTCAAAAACAAAGGCCACCCTATCTTTATCCCATACTTTCTCTCCGCCCATCTCTCGAAACGAGTAAACGGTTTGGAGGTACAAATCGTTGATCTCGGCAAAGTCAACTTTCGCATTAACAATCTCACCTGTCACTACTTTGTCCTTGCCGGATGCTTTTGCTAGTATTTTCTCAATCGCATGCATTAACATCCCTCCAGTTTAATTTTGTAGAACGTTCTTTACTTAATCATACTCAAGAATCGTATATCGTATATCGTATACGATTTCTTGAGTGAATGTTATCATACATTAATATGTAAGTCAATCATTTATTAATTATTTCTTAAAACTAGGTTAAACGTTACATAACACCAAGGAGGAGGCTATTTATTGACAATTACCACAACCAATGATATATGATATAGTAATAATCATAAGAACTGGCAGGTGACGGGTTTGGAACAAGTAGAAATTATGCCCGCAAGAATAAAAATCGCATCCATCCTGCGGAAAGCCATCTTAGCTGGGGAATTCCACGAGGGCCAAGAACTATCGCTAACGGATTTAGGAAGAAAACTCGGGGTGTCCCGCACACCGGTACGCGAGGCCTTTCAAACCCTGGCTTCCGAAGGGTTGATCCAACTGCGGATGAATAGAGGAGCTATTGTTAAGGGAATTAACCCCAAATTTATTACTGATCACTATGAAATGCGCATTCTATTAGAGTGTGAAGCTGTAGCCCGTGCCACGGTAAATCGGATGGACACTTCTCATTTGTTTGAGATCCAACAAAAAATCGTGGACAACCTTTCCATTGTTACCCAAGACGAATATATTAACTATAATCAGGTTTTACACACCTCGATCTGGAAAGCGGCGGACAATCAAAAGTTATCTAACTTCCTGATGGGGCTCTGGAACGGTCCCTCGGTAGGGAAAACCACTATCGATGCGGAACATCGCTTTGAATCTATTAAGGAGCATGGAGAAATTATTCAATATATCTACTCATATGAACCTGACAAGGCTAAAAAAGCGATGGATAAACATATCCGTCGTAGCATGAATAATATTCTTGATAGTTATAACCTTGAAAGATAAGTAAAGAACCCCCACTTTTGTGAGGGTTCTTTATATATCGCTTTAATACTACTTCTAAGCTGTTTTGTCGATCAGAACTAATTTCTATAATAACGCTCAGAGGTTAAACTTCTCAATGGCTTGCTCCCGCATTTTGTACTTGAGAATCTTTCCGGCGGCGTTCATTGGGAATTCGGTCACGAAATCAACGTAACGCGGGGTTTTATGCTTGGCCATGTGGGAGCGGACATACTCTTTTAGTTCGTCGGCGTCCATTGTCATCCCTGTTTTTAGAATCACACAAGCCATAATTTCTTCCCCATACCCTTTGTCAGGCACGCCAATCACTTGCACATCCTGGACTTTCGGATGGGTATAGATAAAATCCTCGATCTCCTTCGGGTAGATATTCTCGCCGCCGCGAATGATCATATCCTTAATTCGTCCGGTGATTTGGAAATAGCCATTAGCATCCCGGCGGGCCAGATCCCCCGTGTGTAACCAGCCGTTTTCATCAATCGCGGCCGCCGTCGCCTCCGGCATCTTATAGTAACCTTTCATGATGTTATAACCGCGCGCGACAAACTCTCCATTCTCCCCATCGGGAAGATCTTGACCGGTTTTCGGATCGACGATCTTACACTCCACTCCGGGGAGGGCGCGACCGACGGTATTCACCCGTAGTTCAAGGGCATCGTCGGCCCGGCTTTGCGTACAACCGGGGGAGGATTCGGTCTGACCGTATACAATTGTGATCTCGCGCATATTCATCTTCTCCACCACATCCTCCATCACCTTGACCGGGCAGGGACTACCAGCCATAATCCCGGTTCTCATCTGGGAGAAGTCGGTTTTGGGGAAATCCTCATGGCCCAGCATGGCAATGAACATGGTGGGCACCCCATGGCAACAGGTGATCTGCTCTTGGCTAATCGCTGCCAAGGACAGTCTGGGTGAAAAAGCAGGTAACGGTGTAAGGGTCGTACCATGAGTCATGGCCGCCGTCATCGCCAGCACCATCCCGAAACAGTGAAACATGGGGACCTGCACTAGCATGCGGTCAGCGGTAGATAGATCCATGCAATCACCGATATTTTTCCCGTTATTGACCACATTATAGTGGGTGAGCATTACCCCTTTGGGAAACCCGGTGGTCCCGGAGGTGTACTGCATATTACAGACATCATTTTTACTAACGGACATGGCCCGGCGGTAAACCTCTTCGCGGGGAACGCGCTTGTCCATGGCAAAGGCTTCATCCCAAGTCAGACACCCTTTTTGTCTGGAATCGATGGTGATGATGTTACGCAGGAAGGGCAAGCGTTTTGTATGCAGCGGGCGGCCGGTCTCTACGGTTTCCAGTTCCGGACAGAGTTCCTTGATGACGGCAACATAATCCGAGTCCTTATGGCCATCGATCATGACCAAGGTATGGGTGTCGGACTGGCGGAGTAGGTATTCCGCTTCGTGAATTTTATAGGCAGTATTTACCGTCACCAGGACCGCACCGATCTTCGTCGTTGCCCAAAAGGTGATGAACCACTGGGGAACATTGGTGGCCCAGATCGCCACATGATCACCGGGTTTGACCCCCAAGGCAATTAAGGAGCGGGCAAAGGTGTCCACGTCCTCCCGAAACTCGGCGTAAGTTCGGGTATAGTCGATTGTGGTATAACGGAACGCGTACTGGTCGGGGAACTCCTCTACCATCCGGTCCAGCACTTGTGGAAAGGTCAGGTCAATGAGGGTATCTTTCTCCCACACATACTTACCGGTCTTGGCCTTATTATCAAAGAGACGACTGCCAACGGTCGGCTTATTGAGGTAACGCTCCATGTAATTGGCATAATGGGGGAAGACCACACCCGCATCGCTCAGTTCGGCTGCCCAGCGTTTAACCCACTCGAGGGAGATATAACCTTCATAGTTAATTGAGCGTAAGGCTAGCATCATATCGTCAATGGGGAGGTCGCCTTCGCCCATCATTTTGTACTTAACCGCACCGTCCTCAACCACAGAATCTTTAATGTGGACGTATTTGATATAGGCACCTAGATTTTGAACGGTGGTCTCCGGTTTTTCGCCAGCAAACCGGTATGGATGGTGCAAATCCCAGAGCGCGGCCACCGCATCGCTTCCTACTTGGTCGAGGAGATTACGCAGACGGTTGGTATCGGCATAGACGCCATTGGTCTCCACCAGCAGGGTCACCCCGTTGGCTTCCGCCAGCGGCGCTAAGCGCCGGAGGGCTGTAAGCACCACCTCATCATCTACCTCATCGGACGGGTGGGGCTCTCGGTCAGCCAGGATCCTAATATAATCCGTACCGAGCTTGGCGGCGAGGGTAATATATTCTACAATTTCCTGGTAATTCGCTTCCGCCTGCTCCGGAAATTTCAAGCAACACCCCGACGAGAGGCAAGGGATTTCCAGCCGCAGTTTGGCTAATTTCTCAACCGTCTCCGGTAACTGACTTTCGGTAAAAGGTTGTGCTTTAACCGCAAAGATTTCCTTGCCTAGTCCCCGGATCTCAATCCCCTCAAAACCCAGGTCCTTCGCCATCGAATAAATATCGGTCCAATCAAAATCAGGGCAACCCAGTGTCGAAAATGCAATTTTCATTCGATCTCCTCCTCGCGTATAAAAAAAGCCTTCATCCTTACCTGATCGGCAAGAGACGAAAGCTTTACTTCCGTGGTACCACTCTTCTTGGTATCAAAATACCCACTTTTATGACATCGGTCGTCAGGGACAAAACCCCTGAAAACGAATATCCTCTCTTGGTAACGGCGAGAAACCCGTTCATGCTTACTTGCCCGGCTCTGAAAAAACCAAAGCTTTCGGATGACTGCTCCCGGGTGAGTTCACTCTGCCTAGGTGCGCTGTTTTTCAGCAACCAACAGCTTTCTGTGCCACCGATCCGACAGGGCGTTTTCCCGTTCAACGCATTTTTCGTTTAGATATATTTCATATAAGATATCAAACCTGATGGTATTTGTCAAGCGGAATAAACTAAAGCACAAACCTGAATTCCCAGGTATTGCCGCCGTTTAACAGGTCAAAACCGACTTCCAACCGGAACATACCCATGGGTGTATCATATCCGAGCCCGAGACCGGCATCCAGCATGAAATCGGCCTTGGTAAAATCACTGGCCCGTTCAGCCACTTTTCCCAGATCCACACAAACGAGGCCGTAGAGATCGCTTACCGGCAACTGTTTGCGATATTCCAGATTATTTACTAAATAAGCATTACCGGCCAGTTCATATTCGTGCCCGCGAAGTGGAATCGAATTATATCCTCCGGCCAGAAATTGGAAGTTTAAGGGGGTATGATCCGTGGCCAATCCACCCTTTAGCGAATAGACCACTTTATCCTCGGCGACCGCAAGGCTTTTCGCATAATTAAAACTGCCAAAACTATAATCCGCGCCATCTTCCAAAGCGAAGCCGTGCCCCAGATTAATTCTTAAATCAGCTAAATCTGCTCTCAGCGCGGCGATAACATACTTTTGTTCAGAAAGAGTGCCCTCCTCAAGGTAAGCGGCGTTTTGATAAGTAAGGGTATAACCCATGGTCAAATTAGGATTAATAAAGTGTCTCATGAAAAGTTTATGGCGTTGACCGTTTAATTCAAAACTCCGCTGATTGAACTTCTTATGTTCTTCGAAGTTACGGAATTCATAAGTATATATGCTGCCGTTCGCGCCCAAAAAGTCAAAGCCCACGCTCTGCCAGGGTCCGGGAGCATCATTTGCAAAGTCATCCGCCTTCCAATTCACGCCTACGGAAAAACTGACCCCATTGCCCCAGGGGTTGATGATTCTTTGCGTGAATTGACTTTCGGTAAGATCACCTACCAGGTAAAAAACGTAGATGTAGGGATGAAGCATAAAATAGCCCGCGTCTTCCACCTGAATGATCACCCTGACCTTGTTTCCAGTCATTGCTTCCGTAGAAATCGCGATGGAAAAAGGGTCAAAGATGTTTGTCCCGAATAATGTTTGCACGATTAATGCTTCGGTCTCGGCGGACCATTGATCATCGATCCCCACTGGCAAGTGTTTAAGGACCAACTGCGGGTCGGTTCTGGTCAATCCCTTCACGACAATATCCCCAATGATCAGCTCCTCTGTTTCCCCATGGACACTGCTTGCTACGGTCAACAAGAGAATGATCACCAAAAACAGTAATCTGAATTTACGCATCATGCTCCTCCACTTCATCAGAGTTTTTCAAAACCCATTAATACCAGATGTTAGGAGGATTATAACACACTTTTCATTACCCCTTCAATGCCCCAATCGTAATCCCCTTCGTAATCTGGTCATTCAGCGCCATATAGAGCAAAAGTGACGGCAGCGCCACCAAGGTCATGACGGCAAACTGCACGGCGTAGCGGGAAGCATATTGACCGGCAAAATTATAAACGGCAAACGGCAGGGTCCGGTAGCGGTCACTGGCCAGGTAAGTGGCTGCCATGATAAAGTCATTCCAGGTCGTAAAGAAGGTCATGATAATTACCGTAATCACTGCTGGCTTGGCCAAGGGGAAAACCGCATGGATAATAATATGTAAGATTGTCCCGCCGTCAATTAAGATCGATTCTTCAATTGATACCGGGATCGAACGAATAAAACCAGTCATTAAAAAAGTCCCCAGCGGCAAGGTGATCCCGATATAGGGAATGATTAAGCCTAAATAGGAATCGGCGATCCCTACCGCGCGGAAACTCATGAAATTCGGTAACAACGTCGCGTGCAGTGGAATCATCATCCCCAACAGGATGGTGGTTAAGAAAATGTTCCTCATTTTCCACTGCATACGCACAAAAGCATAGGACATGGTCACGGAAAAAAGCACGGTCAAACTAACACTAACTACATTGATAATGATACTGTTCAAAAGATACTGGGGGATTTTCCCGTCTACCCAAGCGACCTTGTAGTTCTTGAACTGCGGGTCACGGGGCCAAATTAACAGGTCCGGCCCGAAAAGGTCACCATCCTTGACCAGCGAATAATTGATTAACCAAACCAAGGGAAAGAGCTGGCCGATGGCTACAATTAGCAGTAACAAATAAATAAAATAGCGGGCGAATTTCTTACCAGGCAACGAACTGGCTTTGATCGAATCCGCTTGAATCTGATATTTTACGTTCCTCATCTTCTCCCCTCCGCCCCTCAATTAATAATACTCTTTCTTAAAGCATTTATTTAACACCACTGTCGTGATCAGGCAGACCGCGACGAATAAAACGGAAACCGCATTGCCATAGGCAAACTCATAGGCATCAAAGGCTTTGATATAAAGGTAATTGGCTAAAAACTGGCTGACATTACCCGGTCCGCCGTTGGTGGTCAGATAAATGGTTTCCATTTGTTTTAACGAAGAGATAACCGCCCAGATCACATTAACGGCAATTACCGGTAGCATCAGGGGGATGGTGATCCGGCCGAGGGTTTGGCGGCGGTTTGCCCCGTCAATCTTAGCTGCTTCGAAAACCTCCTCTGGTAGACTTTTGACCCCCGCGTAGTAGATTAAAAACGCCCACCCAAAACCTTGCCACATCATAATCACGATCAAAGAATAAAGCACAATCTTGGGATCCCCCAGCCATTGCTGCTTTAAAAAGCCCAGGTGTAAAAAGTCAAGGGCTTTGTTTAAGAGCCCATACTGAGAGTTATAGATGCTCACCCACATCTTGGAGGTTACCATGATCGGAATAACACAAGGAATGAAGAAGATTGTTTTAAAGATCCTTTCCACTTTACCCCCAATCCGGTCCAAGAGCACGGCAAAAAGGAAGGCGAGTGGGTGTTGGATCGTGACGGTCATAATGGCAAGGGTCGCTGCATTTTTTAAAGAATGCCAGAAGACACGGTCCCCCAGCGCCCGTTGGAAGTTGTCAAAGCCGATATAATTAAAGCTGCCGATCCCTGACCAATCGGTTAAGGCATAATAAAAGCTCAAGCCGATCGGAAACAAAACGGCTAGCAAAAAGAAGGCATAGCCGGGGGCGACCAACATAAAAATGGTCTTTTTGTTTTGGCGATAGGATTGCATAATATCACCCGTTCTCGGTATTAATTTAAGTTTTATTAGCGACAGAGGGAGACTTTGATCCGGTCTCCCTCTGCCATGTTTCCACACCAGCTGCTTGCGCAGCCATTCATTGAGTTTACTGTGTCGCTAACCCCGCTTAATTCAGCGCTTTCTGGGCGGCCTGGTCGCAGGCACGGAGAAATTCTTGGGGTGTTTTCATCCCCGCGGCAAATTCTTGAATCAACGTCTCACTATCCACCTTGAAACCGGGCGTTGCCGCATCATTCCACGGCGTCCCACTAAAGGAAGTGGACTGATTGATAATTTCTGAGATCTGGATCTGGAGTTTGTTCTCTTGACCGGTCATAAATTGGTCATACTTTTGTCCCGGAATAACGAGCCCTAACTGCCAGGCATTTTTCGCCCAGTTCTCCGGAGCCATTATGTAGTTGAGCAGTTTGATCGCTTCGGCTTTCACCGGCGAAGACGCGGAGACCGCATACCCACCGCCGAACCAACCCATCAGATCCGTGGCTTGGCCTTTGCCTTTTCCTACCATCCCCGGGAAGGGGACCACCGACACATTATTGCGGAAAGACGCCGAGAAGTTCTCATCGGCAGCCAGTCCGGTCTCCCAAGCGCCCATGTAGTACATGGCGGCTTGTTCTTGGCCGAATAGGTTTCGCGCGGCCCCGTAATCCGCCGCCACAAACGAATCCTGGAAGATGCCCAGGTTGATCAATGCTTGTAGATCTTGCGCTGCCGCCAATAAGTGTTTATGATCGGCGAATTTGACCTTTTGGTCGAGGGCTTGATAAATAAGGGTCGGATCTCCACTTTCCTTCATGACCAGGTCCTGATAGAGGATGTTCAGCACCCAGCAATCCCGCCCGTTTTGGGCAATCGGGGTAATCCCCGCTTTGCGGAAGGCTTTAATCGCGGTCACTAATTCGTCATAGGTAGTTGGGACTTTAACCTTATGGTCTTTAAAGATTTTTTCATTGTAGTAGAGCACCATTAAGTCGGTATTCCGGGCGAGTCCATATAACTTGCCATTCATACTGAACCCATCCAGAGCGCCTTCGAAGAAGCCGTAGTCTTTATAGTCGTTCTTGTTTAATTCGGCCGCGTAACCGCCTTTCATGATCGGATCAAAGAAAGCCGGTTGTCCCCACACCATAAAGAGATCGGGCAATTGATTACCGGCGGTATAAACCCGGAATTTTTGCTTATATGGTTCATCCTGCAAAGCCTCAACTTTTACTTCGACCCCGGGGTTTGCTTTTATGTAGTTTTCAATTAACAGTTGCTCCAACCGCCCCTGACCGGCGGTGCGGTCGGGTAAATTCGAGAAGAACTTAATCGTTACTTTATTGGCACCAAGTACCGTTAAGCTACTGGTGACCACCAACACTAAGGTAAGGACCAATAATAACCGGCGTGACCCACGTGAAACTCCCATCCTGATTCCTCCTTATGTTTCTCCCTGTTCAAAAAAGGCCTTTTCTTAAACAGTTAAGCAATTTGTAAGTTTAGTGTAACATAAGTGTTTACAAATTAAGGTAGAAATTCTTACGAAAAGAGTTAGCTATTTTTTGTTTAAGTGAAAACTCTCCCGGTACTGGGAGGCGGTCAGCCCGGTATATCTTTTGAAGATTTGATAAAAATACTTTTCATCTTGATAACCCACTTGGTAAGCGACCTCATAGTTTTTATCATTGGTATCCCGCAGTAATTTTTTTGCCTGTTCAATCCGGTATTGATTTAAATAGTCGATAAAGTTCGTCCCAGTCTCCTGCTTGAACAGAAAACTCAAATAGCTTGGACTATAATTGACCTGGTCGGCAATGACCTGCAAGTTTAGGTTATTCGGGTAATTTGCTTTAATATAATCGACCGCAACTTGCACCACATTGTTCAGATCGTGATCAGCAGCCATCTGCCGGACAATCCCGGTTAAAACCAGGCTGATTTTTTCCTCCACTTGTTGCTGGGTATTGGCTTGAAGAATTTCATCAAAGGCTTGGAAAAGCGCTGGACTGCTGTTTTGAAGCTCAATACTTTGGTCCACACAAAAATGGAGAATGCTGCTGAGCAGCGTCATGCTGAGTTTTTGGATCTCCCCTTTGGCCGGTTTCCCTTCCATGGCGATCGCCTGGAAAAATTCGCCCACCGCTGCTGGTACCATCTCCTCATCGCCCTTTTCCAAAGCCCGGATAATCTGTTTAATTTCCTGAAACGGGTATAAGAACTTGCTGCTTTGCACCGACATTTGGGGATCATAAATAATAACCTGGTTCTCCCCGGAAAAAAAACCGGTCTCCACCGCAGTGGCCGCTTGTTGGTACGAACGCCCAACGGCCGCCAGTGGTGAAACCGGTCCCCCGATCCCAATGGTCATGCTTAAATCATATTGTTGGTTAATCTGTCTTTTCAACTTTTCCAATTCGGTAGCCAAGGCTAAGCGGTAGTCGTCATCCGCCGTCACTTCTAGGATAAGGATCACCCGATTGCTCTCATATAAAGTTTCACAGCGGTAGCGCGGAGTTAGTCCTTGTTTGATCGTATCCATCACCGCCAGCATCAGATACTCATCCGCCTTAGGCCAGGCCGGCGACTGCCCTTCCGGCCACCAGTCCCCATTGAAGATCACCGCGCAATAAGCATGGGTAAGCTCGGAAAAGGCCATCCCGTAACTGATCAGCTTTTGCTTGAGCACCGCTGCATCATGAAGATTCCCCTTGAGCAAGTCTTTCAGTAACCTTTCCTTTAGGATGGGGATATTGTTTCTGATTAGTTCATGATAGTTGTGGAGAACCGCGCTTCGCCTTTTTTCCGCGCTGATCAGATTCTTCGCCTTTAAGACGCTTTGCAGTATCTGTTCCGGCCGACAGGGTTTTAACAGATAATTAGTGGTCTGGAGCTCGATGGCTTTCTGGGCAAAATAAAAGTCATCATAACCGCTGAGAATGATACTTTGCAGGTTAATCCCGCGTTTATTTACCGCTTCCAGCATTTCGAGGCCACCCAGCAAAGGCATCTTGATGTCGATAATGGCAATATCGGGCAAAGTCGCTTCAATGAGTGCCAAACCCTTTTCCCCGTTATCTGCCGTCCCACAGATTGTAATCTCATGCTGCGCCCAATCGATGATTTTCATAACCCCTTCGACCTGTTCCTTTTCATCATCAATGATCACTAGTTTGTACATGCCATCACCCCTTTTTCTCCGGCGGGAATCACGATTTGCACTTGCGTGCCCTCTCCCAGCTGGCTGTTGATGGTCAATTGATAACAGCCCGGATAATATAGATCCAACCGTTCCTTCACATTATGGATGGCAAAGCCTCCATACTCCGTCTTTTCGTTGCTGAACTGGCCCTGCCGCAGCGCGGTCAGGACCGCGGGCTCAATCCCGACCCCATTATCTTCGATCGAAAAATGGAGTTTTTCCGCCCGGTAATAACCGCGGACGCCAATTAAAGTCGCGCCTTCTTTATTCTCCGCCCCATGGATCACGGCATTCTCCACAAAGGGTTGGAGGATTAGTTTCGGAATCCTGTAGTTTAAGATCTTTGCTTCAAAGTCAATTTCGTAGGTGAGCTTATCATTAAAGCGTTTCTTTTGTAACAGAATATAATGCTCAATCAGTTTTTTCTCATTGTCCACCGTAATAAAATCTTCCCCCCGGTTGAGCGTGAGCCGGAAGAGACCGGCTAAGGCATAAATCATCTCACTGATCTCTTCCTCCCCGGCTTTTTGCGCTTTCCAATAAATCGTATCTAAGGTGTTATAGAGGAAGTGGGGGTTAATCTGTGCCTGTAACGCCCTTAGTTCCGCTTCCTTTTGCTTCAGTTGTAATTTAAAGACCCGGTTAATCAATCGGTGAATATGATCAATCATCGCGTTGTACTGGGCGCCCAACCGACCGATTTCATCCCGGTAAATAAAGTCGACTTTTTCTTTAAAGTTCCCCGCTTTCACCCGTTGCATGGAAGAGAGGAGTTTATTGATGGGTTTCGTCACCAGAGCAGAAGTCCAGATCGACAGCACAAAACCGATCGCCAAACAAAGCATGATCACAATCGTGGTAACGAGTAGAATCGTCTTGACCGGCTGCAAGACAATCCTGGTCGGAACCAGATAAACCACTTTCCAATTATTAGGGGTCAAAGTACTGTAGGTAAGGAGCAGTTGATCCCCATTTAACTCCAGAATTCTTTCGCCCTCCGGCGCTCCCAGAAATGGAAGGAGCATATCCACGGTTTCCTGCCGCTCCAGATTGGTGTTGCCCGCTGAAACCGCCGTGATCATCTCCTGGTTTTCGTTGATGAGCAAAATGGCGCTTTCCGGATAATCGATATTCTTTCGGCAGAGGTCCTCCAAAAAAGCAAGATTAATGCAGATCATTAAAAAGCCTTGGGGCTCTAGGGTATCCATATTGAGTAAACTGCGGAACATGGCGATCTTCGGATTGCGATTATTTCGAATAAAAGCCGGGCGATTTCCATTCAAAGTAACCCACAGGGGTCCGCCCTTCTGGGCTACCGCTTCCCGGTAAATCGGATCTTCTTTGATCGAATCGAGCGTACCGATGCCGGCGCTCCCATCTTTACTGGTATAATACATAAGGCCGTTTTCCCCATAGATACTGATAAAACTGATCGCCTCTTTAAAGGCCAAAAACCCGGAGAGCGGTGACATGGCCTTGTTAATCTCATTGAGCCCAATGCCGGAAAGATCATCCTGGTTCAGCACGGCTTGAATCTGATCCCATAAGCAAAGGTAGGTTGATAGTTCATAGATCTCCTGCTGGAGCGTTTCAAGGTTGTTTTTGACTTGACGGGTGTCGCGTAGATTGACGGCGCTAATTTTTTGGATAATATTCTCCGCATAGATTAGATAGGAAAAAACACCGATGATCAACGCGATGAGGATAATAACGCTGAAGTTAAGGAGCAAAATCTTATTGCGGATCCCTAAATCCATATACCACTGTTTAAGCTTTAGCCGTGTTTTTATCAAAGCCATGTTGACCCCCCAACCCCTTTGTTCTTGTTTCATTACTATATTGTTACATACCTTTTCTGGCCAACCAGGTTCTTTTCCTCTTTTCACCACCGTGTTCCTGGGCGGATCCGATTCCATGCGGTTTCTAAAAAAAACCCGGCAAAAGTTGCCGGGTTTAAATACCGAGTAACGACGCCATGCGAAGCTGATCACGCCGCCTGCCGGCCATCCGGCAAACTCCACTCGCTGCTCGATTTTGATCCTTTCAGGTGTCCTGGCGGTAGCCAGGATGGGCCACTGATTTGACTTTCAGGATAAGCATATATAGCAACAGTTAGTATTAAATCTTAACCCACCAAAAAGAGGGGAGCGGATTTTTCAAGACAATCCGCTCCCCTCTTTTGGAGGATAATCTACTTTATTAAAATTCAAATCCGACGCTGTCTTACTACTGATATCGATCAAAGCCCGCCCATCTCAAACCCTCTAACACATATGGATTCTCCATAAAATACTCCCATACTAGTTCTGATTGATAGTTGGCGATCATCAACAAGATAGCGCCTTGATCAACCCCAATGTAATTGTTGGAATACCATTTGGGATCTGTCGTGACATTAAACCCGGCATGAAAACCATACTCCCCATAAACCTTGGGAAACCGATTGATCATCGCCTTTACGGAAGCCATCGCTTCTTCGGGAATGAATGGCAAAGCAGCAATTGAGGCATAGGGAGCGATAGTTCCATCGTGATTATCATCTCTGGCGCCATAGGCATGATATCCGCCAAAGGGTTTATCTTCCGCGCTTAAACCCCAGACCTCGCCGTAAACACCATACCGTGAAGAATTGGTCTTCATCGTGTAATCCCGGTTATAGATACAGGCTCTCACCGCATTTTCAAAGTAATCAATGCCATCTTCGTCCCTGGTATTGCGGAGATCAAAATAGATCAAAGGAAACTGATACACAAACAGGGTCTCATCTGCAAGGGCGGTATGGGTTTCTCCAGTGTAAGGATTTTTATGCTTCACCGAACGGTCAATATCATCCCAGGCATCAGGTGAGATTGGGTGGGTTGGTGATCCCATCGCCAATAAGGTTGCCAACAACCCTTCGTCAAATCGATCCCCCCACCGATCTTCAATAAAGCTCTCATCTTTTTTATAGCCCATACTCAAAGTGGTCCTACCATTGGTCATC
>ENA-UOOK01002350-UOOK01002350.1-fermentation-metagenome-genome-assembly--contig:-NODE-2350-length-23514-cov-5.759964_pt1 | contig 23514 bp, 17 predicted proteins | sample MGYA00245777_ERZ724023 | MGnify/ENA primary metagenome ERZ724023 (study PRJEB28704, sample SAMN03018312) | fermentation metagenome | biome: anthropogenic terrestrial biome; feature: soil; material...
GCTCTCCTTCCAAAACGGCATAGCCTCCTTTCGGCTATATTTAAATAGTTAATTGCTAAACCCCATAAACCGCTATATTTCAGCGTTTTAAAGGGGATTTTTTTATATAACTCCTCACTTATTTGTGGTATAATGTAGTTAATCAGTTACAAAATAACAAATAAGTAAGGAGTTACAATCTAATGATAAAATCGAAACAGCAATCAATAAATGATGTTTACACAGACTGCCTCGAATCCTTTGAAAACGACAAACCAAAATTTCTTTCTATGTTAGAAGAACACCTTGATATCAATGCCCTTATCCCATTGAGTTTTAGAATGCATTTCAACAAGCACATTGGGAGACCTCGCGAATACCTTCTTAGCGGATTCATTCTTGCTCTTATTATCCAGCGAATTTTTAGCATCACAACCGACAAGCTTCTGATTCTATTCCTCACATATTCACGAGAACTACGCGAATTCTGTGGTTTTGATAAGGTTCCAGATGCGTCAAAATTCACTCGGTTTAAGCAGGATTTTAAAGATGACCTCAAAGCTATGTTTGACAACCTTGTCGACCTTACCGAGCCAATCTGCCAAGATATAGACAGCAAGCTTGCATCCATGACTATATTCGATACCTCCGGTATTGAAGCGTATGTTCGGGAGAACAACCCCAAGTTCATCAACGCTTTAATTAGAAGGTTGAATACATGGAAAGCCGTAAAAGGGCTTGATGATTCTTTTGATCCATATAAAGCAGCTTATGGCTTGATGCCAACTCACTCTGAAGCTGACCCTGCTATCAAGCAAATGTATATCAATGGTCACTTCTGCTATTCCTATAAATTCGGCATGATTACTAATGGATTCGGCATTGTTCGAGATCTTAATTTTTACGATGAAAATTACTACCTTGAGCATCCCGAAATTCAAGTTTCCAAGAAAGAAGATGCGCCGGATGAAGACAAATCATTAGCAGATTCTAAGGCACTTCTACCAGCCCTACGGGATTTTTTTGAGAAACATCCTTTGATAAAGCCATCCGTATTTCTTGGTGATTCAGCTTTTGATTCAATTGATATCTACAATGAGCTGCTTAGCAAAGACGGCCTTGGTTTTAACAAAGCATTTATTCCGCTCAATTCTGCTCATGATTTAAAATATCCAGATTGCCCGATTAATGAAGACGGAATACCTTGCTGTCCAAATAATCCTGCATTACCAATGAAACCCGAATCAAGCAACTCACATCTTCGCTGCGGTATACCTTCGCTCAAGTTTGTCTGCCCTATGATGTCTTGGGTGAAATGCGAAGATGGAAAATACAGACGCCGCACTTCTTGTGAAAATCCCTGCACGGATTCCCCCTGCGGTCGTATGTTCTATGTCTATCCGGAAAAAAATCTTCGTACCTTCCCCGGAACCGTTCGTGGAACCGAAGAATGGGACGATACCTACAAAATACGCGTGGCTGTCGAAAAATCCATCAACCACTTTAAAGACAGTTTCTGCGTCGCAGGGCGAAGAACAAGAAATGCTCTTACCTCGGAAGCTGATTTGTATTTAGCAGGCATTACTCAGCTTGTTACTGTGCTTCTTGCTGATAGCATACACCAACATAAATATATACGAAGCCTCAAACCGTTGATTTCAGCATAGCAGTATTTAAATACATTATACAGACTTCTGCATGCCCCATATCGGTTTTAATATGGGTTTATTTCTACATGCATTCATGCTGAAACAGGATAGTTATCCACAGCTTTTGTTTGTCGTTATTCTCTTTTCAATGTTCACTGCTGCGTCTGCGTCCGCAACTTTACTAAAATATGGTACAAATGGTTTTCTTTTTTTTAAGAGTTTCGCAATTACCTACTACAGATAGAAAAATATCACATACGCAAAAAAGATAAATTTTTGTTCTATCTTGGATTATTCACCCTTCTTATATCATTACGTTCTCTGCTCTCGGGAGAAATGTACCTTCTTCAATTGGTGAAAAATATTAACCATGAATTAACCATAAAACTTGAGTGCTTGAGTATAAGTTTAAGCACACTGCTATTTCATTTATTCTTGTTAGAGCTTTTCCCAAGTAAAGAAAATGCTAAAATTAAAAAAATATTCATTGTATTTAGCTCTCTTTTCTCTTTCTTTGTGATAGTATCACCTATAAGAATTTATAATAAATGCCTAGGAGTTCTACATACAGTTATAATATTTTCCGCCGGTTATTTCATATCTTACTTATTGTATAGAATAATTAGGTCAAAAGAGAGATTCTCGTTATTGCTAGTAGGGTCTTTATTTTTTGTTATTACGGTGATAAATGATATATTATATTATTATGCCTTAACATCAACAGGCTCTTTAACTTCTGTGGGGCTATTATTTTTTTTAGTTACTTGCTACCTTACAGTATATAAACAATATCGGAGAAGCTATTACGGCACAAATGAAATAACTAAATATAACACCAACTGGGATAAAACACAAGCACAGAATAATAAAATATTTTTTGCAGAATCTATAGTTGAGTACTCAAAAAGCCTAACATCAAACATAGAATTAAATGAAGTTCTTAAATTATTATTAGTGAAACTGAAAAGTTTTATTTTCTTTAATTCCGGAATAGTAGTACTAAGAGAAGGAGAGACATTTAAGGTAATTTCAAGTGTTGGATGCTTAAGTCCTGATATTGATGGTTTGTTGATAAAGGAATTAAGCGATGATCAGCTAATTAAAAGCATTATGGAAGGTCGACAACCTCTTGTGTTAGGAAATTTGGGCAAGAAATTACCTTATCCATGTATATTTAGAAATGATGAAGAAGAGAAATCTTTTCTGGCAGTACCAATTGTTAAAAATGATAAAGTTTTGGGCATAGTTGTCTTGAAAAGCAAACAAGAAAACGCATATACAGATTATGATGCTGAAATAGTTTATAATTTTCTTGCTCAATCTGGGATAGCTATAGAAAATGCAAAGCTTTTTGCTGAGGTTAAAAAACTTGCTGTTGAAGATGAACTTACCAAAATATATAACCGAAGATATTTCTTCGAGTTAGCTGAAAGAGAATTTAAACTTCATAAAAGATATAAGGAACTAAAATTATTATCCGTTGTTATGCTTGATATTGACGATTTTAAAAACATTAATGATACTTATGGACATTATGCAGGAGATAAAGTATTAAAAATAGTAGCAAAAAAATGCAAAGAATCTTTACGGGAAACAGATTTAATTGGTCGTTATGGAGGGGAGGAATTTGCTATACTTTTACCCCATACAGAAAAGCAAGAAGCAGCCATTGTAGTAGAACGGCTAAGAAAAAGCATTGCTGATTGTAGAATACCTTATGGTGATAGAATTATAAGTATTACTGTTAGTATTGGTCTAGCTGTTATGGATGAGAGAATGCAAACCCTGGATCAGCTTATGATAAAGGCGGATGAAGCTTTATATATTGCTAAAAGCAATGGCAAAAATTGTATTATATCCTTGTGATAATGCAAAAACTAAGATTCTGATAAAGTTATTTTACAATCCATTCAATAAACTTAACGTAATATTTTGTAAATGGAAGAAAAACAATCGCACTTAGGATATTAAATAATGTGTGTGCATTGGCAACAAGACGTAAACTATCTTGTCCAAGCATCGAAGTGAAGCTCTTAACTAAAAATGCAAAGGGAGCTAGTAGTGTAAGGGCTATCAAGCTTCCGATTATATTATATAAGGTATGAGCCCAAGCGGTACGTTTGGCAGATATAGTAGCTCCTATACCAACTAGAAGTGTTGTGAAGCAGGTTCCAATATTGTCACCAAGTATAAAACCAATAGCAGCATCAAAACTAATAAAACCAGAATTAAAAAGTACAATTGTAAAACCTATGGTAGCACTACTACTATGAACAAGCATTGTAGCCACCATCCCTATGACCATACCAAGATAAGGATTTTTACCATACTTCATAAATACATCTTTCACCAATTGACTTTTTTCCATATATGGCATGCTCCAACTAAGTATGCTTATACCCATGAGCATAAAACCAAAACCAATAAGTGCTTTACCCATATTTTTAACAAATTGTTTTTTACCCATTAACCAAATAACCACACCAAGTGATACAAAAGTCGGAAAAAAGTCGGTTATATTAAAGGACATAAATTGTGCCGTAATGGTAGTACCAATATTTGCACCATAAATAATGCCAAGTGCTTGGCTAAATTTTAAAACTCCTGTGTTAACAAGACCAACAGTTATAATTGTAACTGCAGTGCTACTTTGAACAATAGCTGTGACTATAGTTCCAACTGTGACAGAAGAAACTATATTCTCAGTAAAACGAGTTAATATATGTTTTATACGGTTTAAATTCATTTTTTCTAAACCACTACCCATCATATTTACACCATAAATTAAACACGCACTTCCTGCAACTATATTAATTAAAATAATTAGTATTGTAGACATACTTTACCTCACAAATAAAATTAAGGGGACGGTTCTCTTTTTTAATAATAGTCATCAAAGTATAGAAATAGAACTACATAACAATAAAAGTGAAAAAGGCACACTTTTTAATTAAAAAAGTGAAGCCAATCTTGCAAAAGTGTGGTATTATTTATATATAAACATTATTATATAATTATTAATATATAATAAAATTGCTGAAAATGGCTCGAAATATCTTGCACAAACTGAATTCATGGTGATGTACAATGATCGTGAAATTAGAAGCAATTGGTTTTAATTAATTGATAATGCAAGAAAATATGCAGAAAAGTCAAGGAGACGTTTTGGATGAAACCTAGTAGATGTTCTGTTTCACCCTTGGCTTCAAAATAAGATGTGGAGGTCAACATGAAAATTATTGATGTTATTTACTCGAAAGGAAAAACAGGTTTTTACTTTGATGATCAAATGGCAATTAAACACAATAAAGCAGTATCAGACGGAGCAACTTATAGAGGAACTGCTGTTACCGAAGGATTTACCTCTATAAGACAGCCAGGAGAATCTATATCTGTAATGCTAATGCTTGAAGATGGACAAATTGCTTGGGGCGATTGTGATGCAGTTCAATATTCTGGAGCAGCAGGGAGAGATCCTTTATTTTTAGCGGATACTTATTTACCTGTCATAGATAAGTATGTAAAACCACTGTTAAAAGGTCGTGAAATAACAACCTTTAAAGAAATGGCTAAAGAAATTGACAATTTAGTCAGTCCTGAAACAGGCAAAAAGATTCACACTGCCATTCGGTATGGTGTAACTCAGGCAATATTGGATGCTGTAGCAAAAAGTAGAAAAATGATAATGGCCGAGGTACTAGCTGATGAATATGATACAAAAATATCAGATAAGATGGTGCCAATATTTACACAGAGTGGTGATGATAGATACATTGCTGCTGATAAAATGATTTTGAAGCGGGTTCCTGTTTTACCTCACGCTTTAATTAACAATGTAAAAACCAAGTTAGGTGAAGATGGTGGAATTTTACTAGACTATGTTAAGTGGCTGGTAAATAGAATAAATGAATTAAAAGATGGTGAGGATTATAATCCGGTAATCCATCTTGATGTTTATGGAACGATAGGTGAAGCTTTCAACAATAATGTGGATAAAATTGTAAAATACTTAACTACTCTTGAAAAAGCAGCATATCCATATAAACTTAGAATTGAAGGGCCTGTTGATGTTGGTGAGTTAGAAGCACAAATGATAATGCTTAAGAAAATTACCGATAAGATAAACGAAGAAAAAATTAATGTAGAAATAGTTGCTGATGAATGGTGTAATACCCTTGAGGATATCAAATATTTTGCTGACAATAAAGCTGTTCACATGATACAGGTAAAATCTCCCGACCTAGGTGGAATAAACAATGCGATGGAAGCAATTCTATACTGTAAAGAAAAAGGAGTAGGAGCTTATTTGGGCGGCAGTTGCAACGAGACTGAGAGGTCCGTCCATGCAACCGTTCATGTAGCGATGGCTTCACAAGCAGAACAGATATTAGCAAGACCTGGTATGGGTGTAGATGAACCTTTGATGATAGTATACAATGAAATGCAAAGAATAATGTCTATAATAGCAGCAAGAGCTAAAGATGCATAAATTTACCATTTATGATTGATGGTAGAAAAAGCCAAAGTGCAGTTTTGTCCAAAGATGTACAAAACTGCACTTTGGCTTTTTTAAATCAATTTTAAGTTTACAACACCTGCACTATATTATATAATTTACCTATAATACGGTAAGAAATATGGGGAAGGAGTAAAAACATGGCAGCACTTTTTGATAAGCCACTAAATGAATTAAAGCAATATATGGGTATTAGCCCACGTCCAGATGATTTTGATGACTATTGGGACAGAGCTCTTGCAGAAATGAATTCTTTAAACTCAAATATTGAGCTTATTCCTGCAAAATTTCAAGTTGATTTTGCTGAATGCTTTGATCTTTATTTTACTGGAGTAAAAGGAGCACGAATCCACGCAAAATACATAAAACCAAAAAGTAATTTGTGTAAACATCCAGCAGTTCTTCAATTTCATGGATATGCAGGCAACTGCGGAGATTGGCAGAGTAAGCTGAGTTTTGTAGCTGGAGGTTTCTGTGTTGCAGCGTTAGATTGCCGCGGACAAGGCGGACAATCAGAAGATACTGGCGGTGTAAAAGGTAATACATATAGAGGTCAAATAATCAGAGGCCTCGATGACCCTAATCCTGATAATTTGCTTTTTAGGCAAATATTTCTTGATACAGCTCAATTGGCAAAAATTATAATGTCATTTCCCGAAGTTGATGAAACAAGAGTTGGTGCAATGGGAGGCTCTCAAGGCGGAGGTTTGACCCTTGCATGTTGTTCACTTGAACCAAGTATAAAGAAACTTGCGCCTCAATATCCTTTCTTGTCAGATTATAAGAGAGTTTGGGATATGGATTTAGCGAAAGATGCATATGAAGAGCTTAAAACATATTTCAGACTATTTGACCCAAGGCATGAGCGTGAGATTGAAATATTTACGAAGCTGGGATATATTGATATACAGCATCTGGCAAACAGAATAAAGGGAGAGGTTTTAATGGGAACTGGATTACAAGATACAGTATGTCCTCCTTCAACCCAGTTTGCTGCCTATAATAAGATAACATCAAAAAAGAAAGTAGTTATATACCCTGATTTTGGGCATGAGGGATTGCCGGATTTCGCTGATATTACATATAATTTTATGATGGGATTGTAATAAACGCAGTATTTGCTAGAATGATAACCTTCTACAAGCTATTATCTTAAGAAAAATAGCTTGTAGAAAGTACTTTACACCTTAACTTGCAGCTTAGATAATTTTAAGATATATGAGTAAAGGGGCAATATGTATATGGGTTATAAATTAAAAAAAAGGGTTATAAATCGGCATTTTTACCTTAAACTAATAATTTCTACTCTTACAATTTCGATGGTACCATTGTTGATTATTAGTATACTCTCATATTATAGTTCGAAAAAAGCTATGGAAAATCAATTGTATGATTCAAATATTAACTACTTAAAACAAACAGCAAACGCTGTAGAAATAATAATGAATCAGGTAGATATTAATTGTAAGCAACTAATACTTGATAATACATTGAAAAATTTTGTAAATTATCCTGAAAGCTTATATTATGAAAGAATAGTAGGTGAGTTTAGAAATGAAGATTTACCAAATTTATTCAAGTATATAGATTATAAGAGATTAATTTTTGAAAAACTCAAGCTTTTCAAACTTTCCAATGAATTTATAAACTCTGTTTATGTATACGATATTAAGAAAGATATTGTTCTAACTTCAAAAGGGATTCAATATTCATTTGATGAATTCTATGATAAAAATTGGTTTGACATGATAGAAAAAATTTATAATTGGCCATATTTTTCAGATATTAGATATATAAAACAAGACAGCGATCCTTCTCAAAAAGTAATATCAATTATTTATAAACTCTTTGACAGTGATAATATATTTGTAATAAATCTTGATGCAGAATATTTGAATAAAAGTATAATTGAAAAACTGGATGGAAAGACAAAGAACTTTGTTTCAGTATTTTCAAATATGGGTAAAGTTGTTCTTAGTAATGAAAAAATTATTAATAATCAGACAATAAATAAATTAATTGATTTTAATGAGGATATTAAAGTTTCTGATTCTTACATCAGACAAATAAATAATAAAAAATTCATGGTAAATTATATAAAGACTAGTGTTCCAAATTGGATGTTCGTAAGCATTACAGATTTAAATGATTTGTATAAAGGGATTAATAATATTATTGGAATAATTTTGTTGACAGCAATAATTCTTCTAATTCTTACAGGCTTATTAGCTATTATATCCTCTAAAAACATGTATAAACCAATATATTCAATTATACAATCTATTAAAAAAAGGGATGCAAATTATGGAGTTGATAGCAATAATAATAATATATCAATAAGCGAGATTAAATTTATTGGAAACAGTCTGGAAGATGCATATAAAGAAAGGGAACTTCTTAAAAACAGATTAATAGAAACTCTACCAGCAATTAAAGAAAGATTTTTGTATTCGCTTATAAAAAATAACTTATATGATTCATCAAGCTATGAAGAAATAAAAAAAAAGTTTGATTTTTTGGGCATTAAAATAAATATAAAAAATCTGTTATTGTTGGTCCTAGAAGTAGAACAATTTCAATTTCCAAAAACTAGTGTTGCAAAAAACAGTATTGACAAGTTGCGAATAATTGACATTGTGGAAAAGAAATTCTACTCCAGACATAATAACGCAATATCCGAGGTAGAAGAAGATAAGTTTATTATAATCCTTAACTGTAATGAAGAAGAAATAGGAAATATATTATATAATGCTCAGGAATTAAATGATGAATTAAAAAATGACTTAAGTATAATAACTACAATAGGCATTAGTCAATATTGTAATGATATTTTAGACTTGCCAAAAGCGTATCAGGAAGCGGAAGAAGCATTGAAGTATAAAATTGTCATTGGATGTAATGAAGTGATCTATATTAATGATATAAAATTAAGTAATAAGCAACAGTTTTATTATCCAAAGCATATAGAAGTTGAACTAAATAATTACATTAGAAATGGTGATGGAGAAAATGCACTTATATCTTTTTCGGAAATCGTAAAGGATATAAAAGACCAATGGAAAAGGTTGCACTATAACCAAGCACAAAAAATATTTATCCAATTATTAATCAGTATGATAAACACAGTAGATAGTTTGGGAATTGACTTTGAAACTATCTTGCAAGAAGATACTAATGCATATAGTATGTTGCTGCAAAAAGAAGATATCAACAATATTACTGAATATTTTAAAAAAATAATTATTAAGACTTCACAATACATATCTGATGCTTATAAAGAGAAAAATAATAGACATATAGAAGATATTATGGCAATACTTAACAATGATTGTGGAAATACCATTTCCTTAAATATAATAGCTGAACAATTGCATATGAATCCCTCATATATAAGCAGATTATTTAAAGAAAAAACAGGTAAGAGTTTTACTGAATATTTAACAAATGCAAGGCTTGAAAAAGGGAAAAGGATGCTTCTTGAGACCAATTTAACAGTCGAAGAAATTGGGAAAGGATTGGGATATAGTAATAGTTATTATTTCATAAAATTATTTAAGGAATACACGGGAACAACACCAGGGGATTTTAGAAAAGCTATGCATGCTTTCAATACATAGAAAATTTACTATAATACATAGATATATTACTTGTAAAATTATTATATAAAAGAGTAAGAAATTAGTGGATTCAAATTTTCCTTTGACTGTAATAGAATAAACATAAGGTAACTCGGCCGATTAGCCAGAACAAGCCAAGGGGACGTTTTGTTTGGCTTGTTAAATGAAATTTGAGCTAAACAAAACGTCCTTTTGGCTTCATTGGCTTATTCCAAAATTTAAAAGGAGGAAGATTTCAAATGTTAAGGAAAACAATTTCACTAGTATTAGTAGTTCTTTTTGTTGTTACATTTTTTGCAGGTTGTACATCCAAAGAAACAGGAAAAGATTCCTTAAAGCAAGCAACAACTAATTCTTCAGATCAAAAAACGGCAGAAAAAGAGGTTAAAACTATTCCAAAAGTATATTACATATCAAACTCAGGAAAACTTGCAGCTACACAGACTTCAAACAGTACAAAGGAAGCATTGGAAGCTTTAAAAGCGTATATTATTGAAAAAACGGGAATAGAACCTATTCCAATTATTCCTCCAAAAGGCTCAGAAGCTGAGAAGCTCAATCTGATGCTTTCATCCAATGAAGACCTAGACTTATTTGGCGGAAACTGGTTGAATTATTATGCTAAAGGAGCTATACAACCAATCAATCAATATCTGGATAAATATGGTACAGGTATAAAGCAAATGTACCAGAAAACAAAAATGGAAGATTTGTGGAAAATAATGACTGATAATGATGGCAATATCTGGGGATTTCCAAGCGGTGCTGATCTAACAATGTATCCAATTTGGATTAGGGAAGATTGGCTGGAAAAACTAAATCTTAACATGCCAAAAAATCTTGACGAACTAGAAGCAATCTTTAAAGCTTTTAAAGAACAGGATCCATCAGGGACTGGCGAAACAATACCACTTGTATGTGATTTAGGTGGACTTAAAATGTGTCTTTCTGCTGGATTTATTGATGGAGAATACGGCTGTGGCAACTGGATGGACAGTGATGGTAAAATAAAACCAATTGAAGTTAATTCGGGGTTTAAAGACTTTGTAGCACGAATGGCTGATTGGTATAAAAAAGGATATATTTTTAAAGAGGCTTTTGCATCCAATCGTGATCGTTATATCGAATTGCTCAAACAAAATAAAATAGGAACAACTGCCTACTGGGCATCTTTAATAAGTATAAACTCTCCGTTCTTGAAAGATAATGTACCTGATTCAAGATATATAGTTGTAAAGGGTATAACTGGACCAAAAGGAAAAATTGAAACTCCAACTGCAGCAGGTCCTAGTGGAATGCTTCTTACAAAGAAGACAAAAAACCCTGATGCAACAGTAAAACTGTTAAATTGGGCTTGCGAAGATATTGAAAACTATCTATACTTATATGGTGGAATGAAGGATGTAAATTGGAAATATGTTGATAAGAACGATAATCTTGTTGAGGCGCTAAATACAAATTATATTGGTGAGTATCTCTACTTTTCAGCTTTTGCTCACACTGTTCAATACATGTTCAATGACCCTAAAAGTAAATTCGAATTTGAATATTTAAGAAACAACGCAACTGCATACGATAGAGTTAAAAAAGCTTTTGATCATGGAGTAAGATATGATACTGCTATTTTAGATCAAAAGGTACCAAATAGAGGCGATATTGAAAGAATGAGAAGCGAAGAAATCATTAAGTTTATCACAGGAGCAAGGCCAATGTCTGAATATGATAAGTTTATTGAAGAAATGAAAAAAGCTGGGCTTGATAAGTGGATTGATGCTTATACAGAATTATATAAGATTGAAACTGGTAAATAAACCTTATCAGGATCGGGGACACTTCTCCGCATAAAAGGAATTCCAATTATTAGAGAGAAGTGTCCCGTATACACATAAAATGTATAAATATCGTTATAAATGATATGCTATATCATTTGTGCGTTTAATATAATCTGAAAGGAGGAAAAGCCATTATAATGAATAGTAATGCAATTTGTGTTAAACAACGAAAGACTGAGAAAAAGATAAATAAAAAGAAATTACTTTCGTCCATTAAAAGAAACAAGTTATATTACCTTTTGATTATACCAGGACTTCTGTATTTTATTATATTTCACTATGGACCGATGTTTGGAATTATTATAGCTTTTAAAGATATCGCACCTTTTGAAGGTGTAAAGGGTATTATAAATGGTCCTTGGGTAGGATTTAAACACTTTGTTACTTTTTTTCAATCATATTATTTTTGGGATGTGCTTGGAAATACAGTAGTTATTAGTGCATATAGAATTATATTTGGATTCCCTGCACCAATAACACTTGCGTTATTACTAAATGAAGTAAAAAATCAGAAATTTAAAAGAACTGTTCAAACTATATCATATCTGCCACACTTTATCTCTACAGTTGTACTTGCAGGATTGATTACAACAGTACTATCAACTAATGGAGGAATAGTAAATGAAATAATTAAAAAAATAGGAAAAGAACCAATATTTTTTATTGGCAGTACAAAATATTTCCGTACAATACTAATTTCATCAGGTATATGGCAAGGTATAGGCTGGGGAAGTATAATTTACCTTGCGTCAATATCAGGTATTGATCCTCAGCTATATGAAGCATCTATCGTAGATGGTGCTAATAGATGGAAACAGACATGGCATATAACTTTACCAGGTATGAGTAACGTAATTGTAATTATGTTTATATTTGCTGTTGGAAGTTTACTTAATGCAGGATTTGAACAGATATTGCTTCTTTATTCACCTGCAGTCTATGAAGTCTCAGATATAATCGATACATATGTATATAGGGAAGGTCTCATTTCTCTGAGGTATTCTTTCGCTTCTGCAGTAGGTCTATTTAAATCCATAATTGCTATGACTCTCTTAATCAGTACTAATTATTTGGCAAAAAGATTTGAACAATCAGGTATTTGGTAGGAAGGAGACTACATTATGAGCGTTATGAAAACAACCGCAGGTGAAAAAACATTTCAGAGTTTTAATTATATTTTATTAATTATAATTTCATTACTTTTTTTGGTTCCTTTTCTTATTGTCTTGTCAACATCATTTGTCAGTGAATCAGAAGCCATGAGAAGAGGTGCTTTCATACTTATACCTCAGCAGCTTGATTTAACTGCATATAAAATGCTTTTAAGCGGAGGATCCATACTTTTTAATGCATACAAGATAACAGTATTTAGAGTTGTAGTTGGTACTTTTTTGAACTTAATTTTTACATCAATGCTTGCTTATGGATTGTCAAAAAAAAATCTTCCAGGGCGTAACTTGTTTATAACTATGATATTTGTAACTATGTTATTTGGTGGAGGACTAATTCCATCATATATGTTAATAAAAGGCCTGGGGTTAGTAGATAGTGTCTGGGTAATGGTTGTACCTGGACTTATCAGTGCATGGAACATGATAATTATGAGGAATTTCTTTTATACGATACCTGATAGTTTGGAAGAATCAGCAACCCTTGATGGTGCTACGCCATTCCAAATATTGGTAAAAATAATATTCCCAGTGAGTTTACCGGCATTTGCCACAATTGGACTATTCTATGCAGTTGGACATTGGAACGCTTGGTTCGATGCAGCAATTTATATAAATGATCGCAGTAAAATGCCGGTTCAAATTATTATGAGAAACATTGTTCTTACAATGACGACGCAAGATGTAAACAATGAATTCATAAGTGATTTTGGAGTACGACCTCCAGCACAGACATTAAAATCTGCAGTTATTATAGTGAGTACAATTCCGATATTATGTATATATCCATTTCTGCAGAAACATTTTGTGAAGGGTATTATGATAGGATCCATAAAAGGATGACTAATTATTAAGAAAGGTGGTAAAAGAATATGTCTAATATTGGTGAGATAGTTTTGGAATTACCTCCTGTAAAAGGAAATCCAAGAAACAGTGAAGGTGCTTTCGTTGAACTGAAAGATGGCAGAATCATGTTGGTATACAGTCATTATATCGGTGACAGTCATGATGATGATGCATCTGCAGCTATAGCTAAATGTTATTCCTTAGATAGAGGGAAAACCTGGTCTGAACGTGAGATAGTAGTTATGCCTGGAGCTCATAATGCAAAAAATGTTATGAGTGTATCAATGCTAAGAATGAAAAACGGAGATATAGGACTATTTTATCTAATTAGGTATGGATGGCATGATATGCGGTTGAATTTGAGAAGATCATCTGATGAAGGTCAAACCTGGGATGAACCAATTTGTTGTATAAATGGTCCTGGGTATTATGTTACAAACAATGATAGAGTGGTTAGGTTATCTTCAGGTAGGCTTATTGTGGCAGCATCTAAGCATAATATGTTAAGAGATGAGAATGCAAAGGGAAAACATTGGGATGGGAGAGGTGTGGTGTATTTTTATTATTCTGATGACGATGGCTTTGTATGGAATGAAGCTAAGAATTTTTCCGCTTTGAATAGTTCTAATACAACCAGCGGATTACAGGAACCAGGTGTTATTGAGTTAAATAATAACACTTTATGGGCATGGGCTAGGACGGATCTTGGAAGACAATATGAGATGTTCTCAAAAGATATGGGTGAAACATGGACTCCCCCAGTACCTTCAATTTTCACGGCTCCATGTTCACCACTTTCAATGAAAAGAATACCACATAATGGATATCTATTAGCAGTATGGAATCCAATTCCCAACTACCAGACTAGAGTACTTAGTAAGGCTGGTTGGGGAAGGACACCTTTAGTCGGAGCTATCAGTAAAGATGAAGGTACAACATGGAACAAATTCTTTTTAATAGATGATGATGATGATGCAGGTTACTGTTACATAGCAATATACTTTGTTGATGATGCTGTACTTTTAGCATATTGTGCAGGTGGTGCAAAAGAAGGAATTTGTCTGGCGAAGCTAAGAGTAAAGAGAATAATACTATCTGATATTATTTGATTTCAGCGCGAAAAATTACTAAAATATATTTAAACAGGAGGATGACAATATGAAGCCTATAAATTATGGACTATCCTTTATTGCAGGTAAATGGGCTGAAAATCAAGTGCGTTTTTGGGTAGAATCGCGTATGCGATTTATAGATGAAAGAAATAACATAATGGAAGATTACTATCAGTGCGGCTCCTGCAAAAGTGAAGATACTTTTGCTGAACAGAATTTGTTCTACAAAGATAATTATGATTTCATACCTGTATTTGGTCCAGAATATGGAGTAATATTCAGACGTAAAGCATATCTTAATGATAGTTACAAGTCATGTCCAAAAGTTGAGGATATGTGGAAAGGGCAAGTTTATAAGCTAAAAGAAGCAAATAGTGTAAAAGTTCTTGAAAGCAATGAAGCCATCCGTAAAGCCACTCATGAAGCCATACCACTTGTTGCTCAGACAGAGATTTGTAACGAGGAAAAAGGATTGCGAGCAATTATTGAATATCCAGTTAAAACTATGAATATTAATGATAATCGGAATATATACCAGGTGGATACAGGACCTGTGCTTTTACCAGATTTATCAGAACAATATGAACGGACAGTAGATTCTATCCAGCTGGCTTTTGTAGCTTTCAATGATCCGGCATTTTCAGACTTTGTTGTTGAGGAGCCCACATCAATATTAAAAGAAGGAAAAGTACTGTGCAAGGTATATCATTATTCTAAAATAATAAGTTTAATGGCAAAGAATACTTTATTTGCAGTAAATTAGAGATCCAATATTATTATACAATTAAAACAGACAGTGATGATTTCAGGGGGATATATAGATGACAGGTTTACTGTCCTTATGTCCCTTTAATTTATATGACCATAAGCAGATGCGGAGGGATAGAATAAAAACAAGAACATATTGACAATAGAAAACATACCCAATAAAATGGGTATGTTACCAAAACAAATAAAATATTAAAAAAAATGGTGGTCAATATGGATAATAAGGTTAATATAAGTAAGGAAAAATATTATAATACCCAAAGCGAATTATTTCATTCTCTAATAGTGGATAAACACAAAAAATTGCCACTTGAAATAGCTACCCTATTTTTTTGGTTTTCTCTTTACACATACCCCTCAATTTTCTCACCATATTTAAAAGAACTAAAAATAAGCACCAGTGTTATTGGGATTATACTTGGCTCATATGGATTATCTCAAATTATTTTTAGAATACCTATTGGTATAATGTCTGATAAATTGAGAGACAGGAAAAGTTTTATCATTACCGGTATGATTTTCTCTGTTATAAGTGCTTTTGGACTATTACTTTTTAAACAACCTGCCTTGATTTTTATATCTAGAATGCTTGCAGGTGTTGCTGCTTCGTCCTGGGTAGTATTTTCAGTGCTTTATTCCTCATATTTTAATCAAAATGATTCCTCAAAGGCCATATCACGGATATTTATATTTCAAAGCACAGGTACAATGGCAGCTATGTTTTTTGGAGGCCTAATAGCAGAAAATTTTGGCTGGGAAATGTCATTTGTAACTGGTGGAGGAGCAGCACTGGTTGCTCTAGTTTTTTCCATATTTATTAGAGATGACAGCAAAATCAAAGCTAATGATATAACCAATGACATACCTGTTGACAACAATAAAGTTAAAGCTGGTGATATGCTTATAGATGATAGCAAGACTCTAAAATCACCAATAACAATAAAGCAGTTGGCAGCGGTAATAACAGACCCTACCCTAATAGCTGTATCGCTTCTTGCTATTTTACTACAATTTAACAATACTGCCACAGTAGTTGGCTTTACACCTATATATGCAGAAAGCATTGGAGCTACTAAATTACAATTGGGAATTCTCACATTCTTCTCCCAGCTTCCTGTAATATTGGCATCAATAATAGGGAGCAAAGGGGTTTACACTAAAATTGGAGAAACGAAGACAATTTGCATAGCTTTTTTTCTAATGTCCATATTTTCAGGAATTATCCCTCTAATAAAAACAATAGAAATGCTATACTTAACCCAATTTCTGGCTGGATTTTTCAGAGGAATTATCACTCCTGTTTTAATGGGGTTGGGAATAAAGAATATTGATACAAGCAAAAGAGCAACAGCGATGGGCGCTTTTCAAGCTATATACGCTATAGGCATGGTATCAGGACCTACTGTTTTTGGAGCCATAACTCAGGCATCACAAATATGGGTTGGATTTTTAGTCGCTGGAATTGTAGCTTTAGTTGCTTCTATTATAGCATCTATAACTTTAAAAGGTGAATACTAATTAATTGGACACTTGAATCATAATATAATGGCTTTTGGGTTAAAACTTGAGTTTTTGTGGTAGAATTATAGAATATTATGAATTATGAATATGACGAAAGGAATGACACTGAAAATGACAAACATTACAATCAGACAGTTATACAGAAATATTGAAGCGTATTTAAACAAATCAATTACAGTTTCAGGATGGGTAAGAACTATTCGTGATTCTAAAACAGTAGGATTTATTGAATTGAATGATGGTACCTTTTTTAAAGGGACTCAAATTGTCTTTGAAAGGGAACTGATAAATAACTTCGATGAAGTGACCAAGTTCCCATCAGGATCTTCAATTATCGTTGAGGGAGAAGTGGTAGAAACACCAAATGCCAAGCAGCCTTTTGAAATCAAAGCTCACAAGATTGAAGTAGAAGGGCTTTCTACGCAGGATTATCCTTTACAGAAAAAAAGGCATTCTCTTGAGTATCTAAGATCAATTGCTCACTTAAGACCTAGAACCAATGCCTATTCTGCAGTATTTAGAGTGCGTTCTCTTATTGCTTTTGCAATTCATAAATTTTTTCAAGAGCGAAGTTTTGTATATGTTCATACACCTATTATAACTACTAGTGACTGTGAAGGTGCAGGTGAAATGTTTCGGGTATCAGTCCTTGATCCTACCAATATGCCACTAGATGAAAATAAGAAAGTAGATTATTCAAAAGATTTTTTTGGATGCCAAACTGGTTTAACTGTAAGTGGACAATTAGCAGGTGAAACCTATTGCATGGCTTTTAGAAACATATATACTTTTGGACCAACCTTTAGAGCAGAAAACTCCAACACAGCAAGACATGCATCTGAATTTTGGATGATCGAACCAGAAATTGCCTTTGCCGATCTTCAAGATGATATGGAACTTGCTGAAGATATGATTAAATATATAATTAATTATGCTCTCGAAAATGCTCCTGAGGAAATGGAATTTTTCAATAACTTTATTGATAAAAACCTTCTCGAAAGGCTAAATAATGTTATAAATTCAAACTTTGCGCATATAACATATACTGAAGCGATAGATATCCTAAAAAACTCTGGGCATTCTTTTGAATATCCTATAGATTGGGGAAGTGATCTTCAGACAGAACATGAAAGATATATTACTGAACAAGTGTTTAAGAAACCTGTGTTTGTTACAGATTACCCAAAAGATATTAAAGCTTTTTATATGAGGCTAAATGACGACCAGAAAACAGTCGCAGCTATGGATTTATTAGTACCGAGTGTAGGCGAAATTATTGGAGGAAGTCAGCGAGAGGAACGCCTGGATTACCTTGAAAGGAGAATGGATGAACTCGGTTTGAACAGGGAAGATTATTGGTGGTATTTGGACCTTAGAAGATATGGCGGAACAAGGCATGCAGGTTTTGGTTTAGGGTTTGAGAGAGCTATAATGTATATTACTGGTATGACAAACATTAGAGATGTAATTCCTTTTCCAAGAACTCCAAAATCAGCAGAGTTCTAAACTAAAATTAACAGACAATTAAATTGTTGCAAGTAATTAGATTGCAGAGCTACTTTAATTTGATTTATTTGTGTTTTGTCATTGATGTTAGTGGTATAATAATTATATATAAATTTTTAGAGGAGGCATTATTATGGCTGATAATTTAATTGAAGATGTAATTGTTGAAGAAATAATACATGAGGATAAACTTAAAATTGCAGACGAGGTAATAGAGACAATTGCTGGTATTGAAGCTTCTAAGGTGCAATGTGTTGCTGCGATGAGTGGCGGTTTTACTGATGGATTAGCAGGAATCTTAGGTAAAAAGAACCTTGGAAAAGGGGTAAGAGTAGAAACAACAGAAACGGAAGTAAAAGTATTTATATCTATTACAGTTGAATATGGCTGCAAAATTCATATGGTAGCAAAGGATGTACAGAACTCAGTAAGAACATCAATACAGGAAATGACTGGTATGAAGGTTATTGAAGTAAATGTGAGCATAGTAGGAATTAGTATTCCTAAAGAAGCTAAGGAAGTTAAAGAAATAAAAGAAATTAAAAAAGAAAAAGAAGATGAGATAAGAGAATAGTAAGTTGCAGCAAAAAATTGCAATTTAAAAATTTAAAAAAGCTATTGAAATTCTTGTGCCTATGTGCTACTATATTAAATGCATCACAAAATTCTTTTTGATGTGCGGACATGGCGGAATTGGCAGACGCGCTGGATTTAGGATCCAGTGGTGAACAACCGTATGGGTTCAAGTCCCTTTGTCCGCACCAAACAAAAGCAAAGAGTTCCAGGAATATATCTTGGAACTCTTTACTTTTGAAAAATATTATTTTCGAAATTTTTGGCTTGTACCAAAACGCACATGACCAATTATATCATGATTTTTTTAGAAAATCATGATATAATTAACACTAATATTTTGTAGGAGAGAAAAATAAGTGATTGATGATGCGATTAAGGTCCTTGTTGTTGAGGACGAAGAACATATAAGAAAATTTATAAATATTAATTTAAAGAGAAATGGTTTTACTGTTCTGGAAGCCTCAAGTGGCGAGGATGCTCTAGATGTGGTAAGAGCTTTTAAACCTAATGTCATTATTCTTGATATAATGTTGCCAGGCATAAGTGGGTTTGAGGTATGTCAAAGAGTGAGGCAGGAGGTACCAAAGACAGTAATAATTATGCTAACAGCCCGTGGACAAGATATAGATAAAATTACTGGACTTGAAATTGGTGCTGATGATTATATGGTTAAACCATTCAATCCTAATGAGCTTATTGCAAGAATAAAAACAATATTACGTAGGGTTTCTAACAGCAATTATGGTGCTAATGATATAAATAGCAACATAAACAACGACGATCATAATAGCAAAAGTATTTATGATAGGATTATTTCTCATAATCTTGTTCTCGATAATAAAGCTCAGCAGTTTTTTAAAGATGACACAGAGATTGAACTTACACCAACAGAATTTTCTATAGTAAAAGTTTTTATGGAAAACCCTGGAAAAGCAATAAGTAGAGATGAACTTTTAAATGTAGTATGGGGTAGAAATTACTTTGGAGACATGAAAACCATAGATGTTTATGTAAGACGGATAAGGGAAAAAATTGAGGATAACCCCTCAAGACCTAAATACATAGAAACAGTTTGGGGAAGAGGATATAGATGGCAAGCAGAATAAGATATAACTGTATTATGCATAATCAAAAAAACTGTTCAATTGGATTTTCGAAAAAGTTGATTTATATGCCTTAATAGCCAGAAAGTCAGGATAATAAATTTTTTAGAAACGTCTTATGTGGGGAAATTATGAAAAGTGCAAGAGCTAGAATTGCTGTAAATTCCATATTTATCATTATAATTACAGTAATTATAATGGAGGTAGTGTTTATTGGCATTATTAAACATAACTACTATTTAAATATGGAGAATAATTTAATAAATCAATTAAAAGTATCCACTGATATATATAGCAGATACTTCTCTGACTCTTCTCTTCAAGATAATGTTTTGAATGATGTAGAAGCTTTTTGGAAACAAGCAACAGCTCAAGTCGAGATTATAGATATAAAGGGAAGAGTGCTGATGGATTCTGTTGGTGTGATTCCTGATGAAGGTACAATAGCTGTTGATGTTAGAGAAGCATTGAAGGGCGAAACAGGAAAGTGGATAGGAAGAGCTTCATATAGTAATGACAATGTTATGTCTGTATCTTATCCTTTGAGATCTAAAGGAAACATTATAGGAGTTTTGAGATTTATTTCTTCATTGAAAGAAATTGACAGAGAAATCAAGGAAGTTGCAGTAGTATTTGCAATAATTGGAGTAACTGTAATATTAGTTTCGGGTTTTATAAGCCTGGTTCTTGCGGATTCCATTGTAGCACCACTTGAAGAGATCACTAAGGCAGCTCAAAAAATGGCTTCCGGAGATTTTCATGTGCGATGTCAAAGGAGATATGACGATGAAGTAGGGAAATTATCAGATACCTTAAATTACATGGCTGAAGAAATATTAAAGAAAGACCAACTAAAAAATGATTTTATTTCATCTGTATCTCATGAGCTAAGAACGCCTTTAACATCAATCAAAGGATGGGCTGTTACTTTAAAAAGTATTAGGTGTTCTGACCAAAACAATCAATTAACCAGTGACGAGGAAATATTTGCAGATGGTCTTGAGATAATTGAAAAAGAAAGTGATAGATTGACTTCTATGGTAGAGGAGCTTCTTGAACTTTCTAAACTTGTTTCAGGAAGAGTAATGTTAAAAAAAAATAAGATTATTATTGAAGATATCATGTGCCATATAGAAAAGCAGCTTATGCCAAGAGCAAAAAAAGAAAGAATAGAATTTGAAATCTTTTGTGCAAAGGATCTTCCAGCTATAATTACCGATGAAAACAAATTGAAACAGGTTTTTATTAATATATTGGATAATTCTTTCAAATTTACTGGACGTGGAGGCAGAATATGCTTTAATGCGAGAACAAAGGGTAAATATGTTTATTTTAGTATTAAAGATACAGGTTGTGGGATTCCGCCTGAAGATCTTCCGAAAGTCAAAGAAAAGTTTTTCAAAGGTACAAACAGTAAATCGAAAAATGGAATAGGATTATCTATTTGCGATGAAATAATAGTGCAAATGAATGGTTCCTTTGAAATAAAAAGTGAAGTTGGAAAAGGAACTGAAGTTATAATAATAATTCCTGATAGGTGAAATTAGATGTTCATAATATTAAATTTTAATACAAAAAATAAAAAATCGTATAAAAATAGAAAGCTCTATGAAAATAATAAATTATATAATAAAAGTTGTGCTCTTCTTCTTATTATTATATTATCTATTGTTACAAGTGGATGCATGGCAGAAATAGATACACAGAATAAAATCATTCCACCTGAAGTTGAAAATATACCTTTACAGGGTGAATGGCAAATTGAAGAAAAACTTACTACCAAAGAAGAATATGGTGATTATTGGATTGGCAAAACTATTCAAATTGCAAAAAGTGGAATTCTTATTGGTGATAAACTTTGGGACAATGTTAGTTTTAATATTAAAAGAGTTGTTGCAGAAGAATACTTTCTTTATAAAAGAAACAAACCTGCTCAATCTATGGATAAAGAAGTATTTGTTGTTAATATTTCTTCGAAAGGTAAATTTTTGTACGAAATTATAAAATTATCTGAAGATGAAGCCATTATTGATATTGAAGAACAATATTTTCTTATAAAAAAAATATCTGATAAAGCGGGAGAAGAGTTTTCACAGCTTGATATAATCAAAGAGAGTCCTAATGAAGAATATTTTTCTAAAAAAAACAAATTATCGTCATCAGGAATTCTTTTAGGAATTCGTTCAGCTTCAAATATTAACAGCTTATCTGGCTTTGAATATAAAACTTTATGGATATCATATCAGAATGAAGAGATTGGAAATGTATATGAAGCAGAGAATATATTTTTGCCAAGACTTAATGGTTTTTGGATGGTAGGAATAAAAGAAATAGCTGAAGAAAATAGAGAGGAAATTTTATTTGCCCATAGGATACCTTATGAAGATGCAAGGGGAAATATAGATGAAAAGGAAAGAAATTTATTCTGGAATGATAAAAATGGAGTGCTTAAAAGAACAATACTATATGCAGGTAATGATTTTATATCTATTGAGCTTTCTGGAGAGGGTTCATCACAACAATCTTTGAGTAGCTATAATAAAGCCAATCCTAAATGGAAAATTTGTACTTACCAGACATTGCCTATAGATAACATAGGAAGTTACAAAGGGATAAAGATATCTGATATTATGGAAAAAAGTGCTACAATATCAGTGCAGAAGGCTATTGAAAGTTTGTCTGATACCTTAAATACCCAGCAACTAGAATCAATAAGAAATGTAAAGCAAGATGAAAACTTTGCACTATTTAGAAAAATGGGGCATTGGATTTTTAAAAGCAGATTGTGTATTAAAAGCAATGGAGAGGCTGAAAGTACAGAAGTTGATACGTCTGCTTCTTATCAAAATTATTTTATAAATTTAATTCCACCTTCTAAGCTGGTGTCCTATGATGAGCTTCACGTTTCCTGGACAGTAATAAAAGACAAAATACCACAAGCAATTGATGCATATACATCTCCTAATAAAGACATTATTATTGTGTTAACAAAGGAGAATCTTTTGATATACCAAATGGATGGAGATAATATTTCACAAAAAACGCCTAAAAAGATAAAAATTAGCAATAAAGATTCTGTAATTATGGCTGAATGGGCTATAGGTGACTATGTTGACAAATGGGAAAAATCCTTTTTACTTAATAATAAAACTAAGAAAATCAAATTTGAAGATTAAATTTAAATAAATGTGTTATTTTTAAAATTATGATGGATATAATAGATATCGTGAAAAAGTGTTTTATTATGCTTATGATTTTGAGCATACATGATTCCACTTCAAAAACCCAGATTCTGCTGCAAAGGGTGAATTTTGCTTGGA
>ENA-UOOK01002351-UOOK01002351.1-fermentation-metagenome-genome-assembly--contig:-NODE-2351-length-23513-cov-52.926550_pt1 | contig 23513 bp, 13 predicted proteins | sample MGYA00245777_ERZ724023 | MGnify/ENA primary metagenome ERZ724023 (study PRJEB28704, sample SAMN03018312) | fermentation metagenome | biome: anthropogenic terrestrial biome; feature: soil...
CTCGCTGACCGAGATCGAAACCTTTGAGGGCTTTACCTCATATTCGGACAATCCGATCTCAAGATCCAGAAAACCCCGCATTGCCCTGGCTGCCCCTTCTACGCTATAAAGGTCAGGCCTGTCAGGGAAGAACTCGATATCGATATATTCTTCTTCAATCCTTTCGATATCGGCTCCTATCATGGGCACCCTTTTTATGATAGTTTCCTTATCGGTTCCTGTGAGTTTTTCGAGGTCGTCATACTGTAAGGTAATTACTGGCATTGGAAATTCATCTCGTCTTATGCTGGCTAACTTAATCCCAAACATACTAACTTTAGATTTAAATGCTTTTGTTTCATTTCGAGTATTCACTATGGGACTTAAGCAGTTGAATGATATACAGAACTTAACCGATTAAATGGAGAAATCAATAGCCTTCAAACTTATGACTATATGAATTTTATCTTCAACTATACGCTTATTAAGTTTTACTTTGTATATTTACTTTGTTTATAGAGCACGAAAATTCGGTTTTGACAAAATTATGAGGAAAGTCAAACCTAGGGAATAAAATTGCTTTAATATTTAAATTTTAGGGGGTGGTGAGCGGTTTATGGGTGCATCTGCTAAAAGAGAAAAGATACACCACTGTGGATCTGCGGCAACGAGGTTGTCGTAGAAAGAGTAGGAGTCGGAACTCTTGTTTGTTGTTGAGAAGAGTTTACTCCTGTAGATTAAGAATAAATCTTCCTGTAAACCTTATTTATAAAATATATAAGTAATGTACTTACGCTTTAGACTGAAAACCTTTGGACAAAGAAATTACTTTCTGAATGGAGGAAAATCGATGAAATGCTACGAATGTGCCAGAGAAGGTAAAGATACAGATGCTGTTGGGATTTGTATCGTATGTGGGAGAGGGGTTTGTAAGGAGCACCTTCTCCATGAGGAAACTCCTGTATGGGAAGGAAATTATCCGATAGAGCTGAAACCTGATACTGAACATATCAAAAGGATTGTCTGCCTTCCCTGCCATGCTGCGTTGAAGGAGAACTGCCTGTTTAATGAGGTTTGTTGAGGTGACAAAAAATGCTGAAATGTTATGACTGTGCCGAGAAGAACAAAGTCAATGAAGCAGTAGGTGTTTGCATTGTCTGTGGAAAAGGCCTCTGCATGGAGCACATCACGCAGGTAGAATTTCCCATGAAAGGAGGATATCCAATGGCCCATGTGACACTGAAGAAAGATCTTCCAAGGATGATGTGCCGTGAGTGCATTGATTCTATTTTTGGAGAGGACTTCTGCGTTTGAATCTATAACGAAACGCCAGTATAAGTAATTATGAATAAGTCAGCGAAAATAAAGTATCCAGCACAGCACGGCGGAAGGATTCATTATCGCTAAACTGCTTGAAGAACTCGGTCTCAACGTTCATTCGTGCAATTGCTGCACGTTGGGCAGCTTTGTCATGCTCAATGCGGGCGTTTTGCCTGTCCGAGTTTTTTCGGGCATTCTGGTAGGCGGCATCTTCCAACACCACTGCTGGGAGTTCTTCAGTAATCAGGCGGACAATCCGATCGGAATCAGTCCAGGGAATGCCGCCAAAGTTATCGTTAAAACTCTTGATAATATTGCTGAGCCGGTCTAACTCAGGTTCGGATTTGAGCCCGCCACCGCTTGCAGGTACAGGCTCGATTTCGGCATCCGAGTCTGGCAGCTGGAGCTTTACCACAGCCTGTTTTTCAACCCTGTAGCTGTCCATATCTATGGTTTCTAGAATTCCTTTTGAAAGATCTTCTTCGATGGGAGCTGGCAATTTGGGTACCAGGAAGTTAAGGAATATTGAGAGTTTTTCCCATCCGGCATCCGTATACGGGAGGACCGAAGCAAGGAAGCCATAGGTACGGTTGAAAGCTTTTGCTTTGCCTTTGAAATCAACCTGTCCGTCTTCATCAAGCTGGCTTTTGTAAACGGCTACGCAGGTGTCAAGGATGGGATCGAGTTTATCGCGGTCAGAGCCACTGAGGTAAAACTCAACTAACTGCTCGATGTCCTCTGGCGCATAGACCTGGTAACTGTCAAGGTCGGACTTCAGGTCGTGGAGCTTGTTGGGGTCGGTTTCGTCGCTCAGGATTGTCGTGCGGTAGTAGTCCGAGAAAGCGGCCTGGATAGTGCCGGTATCGTTCATAAAGTCAAGCACAAAAACGTCGTGCTTCTGGGGGTGTGCCCGGTTAAGCCTTGAGAGTGTCTGCACAGCCTTGATGCCGGCAAGCACCTTGTCCACATACATTGTATGCAGGAGCGGCTCATCATAGCCGGTCTGGAATTTATCGGCACAGATGAGAAATCTATAAGGATCTTCTCTTATCTTCTCTTCAATCTTATTTGATGGAAAGCTGTTGATCGAGGCCTCGGTAACTTTTACGCCACCATATTCACGTTCTCCAGAAAAAGCTACAATTGCCTGATACTGACTTTTCCTCTCAATGAGGTAGTCGCGGATAGCATAATAGTACTGAATTGCTCGTTCGACCCCGTCCGTGACCACCATTGCCCTTGCCTGCCCGCCAATTTTGTTAAGTGCGATCACCTGCTCGTGAAAATGATCGACCATAATTTCAGCTTTAAGCTGGATAGCATAGTCATGACCCTCAACATACCTGCGGAGTTTCTTCTTTGCTCGTTTGGTATCAAATTCAGGATCTCCTTCAACAGTCTTTATCAGCTTATAATAACTGTTTACAGGCGTGTAGGAGCTGAGTACATCGAGAATGAACCCTTCCTGAATCGCCTGCTTCATTGTGTAGCTGTGGAAAGGCCGGTGCTTAACCTGTCCGCCTTCCTCCCAAGGCTCCCCGAAGAGTTCCAGAGTCTTGTTCTTGGGAGTTGCAGTAAAAGCAAAGTAGCTGGCATTTGGGAGTATTTTACGGGCCTGCATTCGTTTTTCCAGTGCATCGTTGATGGTATCTTCAGGATCAAAAAGAGCTTCGTTCATCGCCGCTGATGTACGTCCTCCCTGGCTGGAGTGAGCCTCATCGATTATGATTGCGAATTTACGCCCACGGTGGTCCGTCCCAATTTCATCAAGGATGAATGGGAACTTCTGGACCGTGGAGATGATTATCTTTTTCCCGCCCTCAATGAACTTTCTTAGGTCGCCTGAGTGTTCGGCGTGCCCTACTGTTGAGCCTACCTGAGCGAATTGTTTGATTGTGTCACGGATCTGCTTATCGAGAACACGTCGGTCGGTAATGACAATAATGGAGTCGAAGATCTCTTTGTCATCTTTTTTGAGGCCGATAAGCTGGTGTGCGAGCCAGGCAATGGAATTACTTTTACCACTGCCAGCCGAGTGCTGGATAAGATATCGGTTACCTGCACCATGCTGTCCTGCATGAGCAAGAAGCTTTCTAACTACGTCGAGCTGGTGATAACGAGGGAAAATTTGTACTGCTCTGTCGATTTTCCCCGTTTTCTGGTTTTTATACTTCACTACCTGCGCGTAATTTTCAAGGATATTGGTAAGGCTTTTCGGCGTGAGAATGCGCTTCCATAGGTAATCGGTCTTGATACCGTTCGGATTTGGAGGGTTGCCTGCACCGTCATTGTAGCCCTGGTTAAAGGGAAGGAACCAGGAGCTTTTGCCTTTCAGGTGCGTGCAGAACTTCACCTCATGATCATCAACAGCAAAGTGAACCATACAGCGCCCGAATTGGAAAAGAAGCTCTTTTTGGTCGCGGTCACGTTTGTACTGTTCTGCCGCATCTTCTACTGTCTGTTTTGTGAGGCTGTTTTTGAGTTCAAATGTAGCTATAGGCAGCCCGTTAATGAAAAGTGCAAGGTCGAGGGCAAGCTTTGTTTCATCCCGGCTGTACCTGAGCTGCCTGGTTACGCTGAAGCGGTTCAGAGCATTGTTCTCTTCGGCTTTTGTGTTTCCGGGTGTGGGAGTTCCGTAGAAGAGATCGATATTGTGAGGCCCGTGTTTTATGCCGCTTCGCAGCACGTCGATTATGCCGCGCTTTGTGATTTCCCCCTGCAGGCGGAAGAGGAATTTCTGCCTTGTAGGGCTTGAGTTTCCGAGGTCAAGAGCTTCTACCAGTTCTGGCTGTGTTGATTTCAGGAAAGCAGTCAGTTGAACCAGATCCACAGCGTACTCGCGGTTGTAGTTCTGCCAGCGCCCGAGTATCCAGCCGGTACCGCCGTAAAGAGCACTTGGTTCTCTGCCTGTGTCTATCTGTGCAGGAGATGTTGCTGGCTTTCCGGTCATTGCTTCGACAATTAGGGTTTCGAGACCTTTTTCAGTGGTATCGGTTGGCATGTCTATTCTTCCTCTGAGCTATCAGCGTTTAGGTTTCATATGGGGAACTCTATGTCTTTGGATTGGCACATTCGATAAATTTCAGCGTATTAGCAAACTTACCTGCAATTTCCGGTATTATTGGTCCAAGTTGACAAAACTTTTCCTTTAGGCGTTCAATCTTTTTTTCTCTAAGTTCCCAATCTATTGTCCAGTTGACACATTGAAACTTTATTCCTGGTAGAGCTTTGATGGGGGGATTATACTTTACCCAACACTCACTGTTGTCGCTCTGTAAAATATACTCAGCAGAAGGAGTGAGAATTACACCAATCCAGTCAGCAAGCTCATGCCATGTAGCTGCCTCATCAACGGCCTTACCAACAAAAATGTTATCGACAGTATCAAATTCTCCAAAGGATATCGCACCACGAACTGGAATTTCTAATTCAATCGAGCGAGGTATAATCCACTTGCACAGCATGCCATGCATATCTATAACTTTTAAGGCGTCCTTTTTTAAGCAAGGAGTAAATAGTACAATTGTGTCTGAGATACTCCTTACCTCTATGGTTTTTGAATTTAACTCGATACTACCCCGATAGATGCTTGCTTGAGAGCGAATTTCTTCTATAAATCTCTTGAGAGTGGCGATAGAATCCGTTTTCCGATGATAAATCCCTTTCCATCCAAGAACGTCTAAAAAAGTGATTACAACGGTGTTAATTGATTCTTCTTTGACTGGTGTTTCACAGTAACCGTCCCATATTATGCCTGAAGGTGCATTCTTCTCTGTGCAACTAACCCAATCTGCAAGTTCTTGTAACGCGGTTTGCACCTCATCCTTTGACAGACCTTTAGAAGCTGCCTGATCCCAAAGCCATTCCAGCCAACTACCAAAGTCATTTGGATATTGAATAGAATCGTGATTAAAATTTTCATACAGGACAGGATTCCCTCTCTTATCACAGTTACCGCTAATAGAAAGAAAATTTACATACCAGCCGTCTTTTGTTCTCTTGATCCTGTAATTATTTTCATGCCCCCAAGAGTTTGAATATACACAGAAATCAAATTCTAGTCCAATGGTTTGGTCCTCAGTTTCATCATTGGCATTTTTGTCTTTAATGTATGCCAATAGATCCTCAACCGGATGTACATGATAGTAAAATTGTGGATCATCCTCTTCCATTTCCCGATTTTTTTTCATATAGCTATGATGCTGTGGTTTTAGATTCCTGTTTTGGAGTAACATGTGAAGCTTATGGGCGTTGTCTCCCATAGATTCTATGAGCTTTTGGACCTCATCGTCCACGCGATGTTCTTTTAATAGATCATTTACCTTATCTAATTGGGCGCGGATCTCTTTCCGGAACTTCTCCTCATCTGGTTTCAGTTTGATATTCATAATTCACCTTCAACTATTTCCTCAGTAACGATTTCTTCTAGACTTTCTTCGATTGTTTCTTCCTCAAAATCGTCTTCAACTTCTATCTCATCTGATTTATCAGATAGATTCGCCGCTGCCTCTCTCACATCCAGTTTTCCAGTTACAACGTCAGCTATCAGGCGGGTGCGGTATTCACGGAGGATGGATATTTCACGAGATATTCCAGACATAGCTCGTTCAATTCCCTCTAATTCATTCTCAACTTTGTCAAGAATTAAGTCTTGCTCTTCTACTTTTGGAAGAGGAATAGGAAATTGTCCTATTGTTGTCTTATTTGTAGAAGCAAGGTTAGTTGTCTGTTTTCCCGTCCTGAGGAAATATTCTTTTGAGTATTGAGAACTAAGTAAAATTCCCAAATAATAAGGTCTAAGACGATTGATATTAGGACGAACAGCAAAAATATGATTCTGGTGTAAGCAAGGAGATACTTGACCTTCCCAAACACATCCACGGCCTAATTTGTCAGGATCTCCTCCTTCTGTCATCAGTACGTCACCTTTTTGAAGTCGACTACGTTTTGCCTCTTCGGCTGGAACTTCAATGGTTTTAATTTCTGAAAGATTCACATGACCCTCTTGAACGTTGGCAACGCGTAGATAAGGGAATTCTACAAGCTTTTGGCCAAGGTATTGTTTACCAAGAGTTATACCGGATTGAACAGTGGATAATGCCTTGAGTGGTAATACTTCCCAATGCTCTGGTATCTCCTCTAACCATTCTATCCCCGACGGCTTGAGCTTAACATTTGGATCGAGCCCACGGGTGACAGCTTGATGGATAATTGCCTGCTTTTGCTCCTCCAGCAGCTTGATTAGTTTCTTTTTTGCACGGATATAGTGCCGGATGCGCCGGTCTATGTGATCTAGATACCGGACAATGGCGGATTGTTCTTCTTTTGGAGGAAGTGAACAATAAATCATCTTAAAATGTTCGGGTCTCAAACTCCACTGGTCGGAAGTGATGCCGTAAGACCAGCGTTCGGCTTCTTTAGCAAATGCAGGTGTTCTGAGAAGATAGTGAAAATAACTAGGATTTTGTGTGTCTCTAGGATGGACTACCACATAAGCAGGGCTTACAATTCCTCTATATTTGGAAACTCCGACAGCTCCCTGCCATGCCCGCATCTTGTTATAAGCAATGTCCCCAGGCTTAACAAGTTTGTATTTAGTTTTATCTTCATTAGAAGAGTCTTTTTTTGAGCTATTGGTGAGTAAATCGGTTTGTTGAATTACGCCCTGTGAAATGGTTACGGATAGTAACTGCTCGTCAGGACAATCTCGTTCTTTTACTTCTTCGAAAAGGGCACGGTTTGGAAGAACTTCCCAATGCTCCGGCACTTTTCCCAGCCACGGAACGCCAGAATCTTTGTATGCGGGGTAGGGCTTGAGGTCGTGAATCATTTATCCACCTCAGCTTCCTGAATGGACTTCAGTGTATGTCCGTCAACGGTTTTCCACTCAGTACGGCCGTTTGCTGACCTCCCGAGAAGCACACCTGCTGCTGTTGAGGGGGAATTAAATGTATAGTCCTGTATCGTCTCATAGCAATGGCCGTTGTCAATAAAGACGCCTTGTTCAACTAATGATCGGCGCATATCACTCAGGTATGCTTGAATTGACTTTGTCTCATTCTTGACTGCCTGTGAACCTGCTTTCACAACAAAGCCTGTAGTCGCCTGGTACCCTTTGCCCGTTATGTTCTTCCCAGTTAGTATAAATTCGAGAGTCGTCGGTGTGGGCGCAGGAGGTGACTCAAAAAATCCATATCCCAATACTGGCAGGCACAGCAGAACATCTGCAAGAAATCCTTCGGCTTCGGCAATATCTGCTTCTGACAGCGAAGGAGGCTGTGGCGTGTTGGCATTGTCGAGTACGCATCTCTTTGCAGCCTTTGCCATGTCAATAAGCTTGTACTCAAGAAACTGGATGTGTGCCTTGTTCAGGTTCTGATCCTTGCTTGTGAAACCAATTGCCTGTGTCCAGAAATCCTTATTTTTCGCATGCTGGTCAAGCCTTGGGCCTATTGGATCACCTTCACCGACATAGACACGAGGAAGCTGAGAGTTTTCATCAGGTCCAACCAGAATATATACACCTGTGCATCCAAGTTCAGGCCGCAAACGGGTCTCAGCAAACAATGATCTTGGAATTACCAGCCCTTTGCCTGTCCAGTTTGACTTCTCTACAGTCTTGACACCATCCGGATCTCCTTCCGGAAGAAACAGGCGCACAGAAAATCCCTTGGGTCTTTCCCTGCTGTTGATCATTATTCACCTCTCCCAATGATCTCATCCAGCAGCCCGTCTGTCTCTTTCTCCAGCGCCAGAATATCCGCACGGATTTCCTCAAGTGAACGTAGCGGCTGTGGCTTGTAGAAGTAGCGGGTGAAACTGATCTCATACCCGGTTTTGATACTGCTCTCGTCGATCCAGGCATCCGCGGCATACGGGAGTACTTCGCGCTGAATAAAAGCCTCTATACCTCCTTCCTCCAGCAATGGCACCTGCTCAGTATCGCGAAGTTCAGTATCAGGCTCATTTTCTACCACACAGAGCTTGCCATTCACAGTGGCTTCAAAGAGACCGTGCAGAGGATCGGCCTCAGCTTTTCCGGGCTTAAACACCTTTTTGATAACAGGCACAGCCAGCTCGTCTTTCTTGGCAAGGCTGCTCTGAAGAAGTTTGAGCCGTTTGGATGTGAGTTTGACTCCGGCCTTACTCGCCAGGGTCTCGACAGAAGAAAGGAAAGAATTGAAATCATTGTGTGGGCCCGGACCAAGCTGTACTGCCGCTGAATCGACAAGGGCTGCAAGCTGCTCTTCTCCCGCCTCGGCGCACGCCTTTCTGAAAGCGTCGGTCACATCCGGTGTGAGGTCAACAGCAAGGCGCAGTGGCCTTTCGACTGTCACCTTCCAGTAGCCAAAAGCCGCGTTAGGGAAGATTTTAGACTGCTCTGACTCCTCAAAAGCGAGGAAGGTGTCACAGATCCTCTCGATATCCTCATCCGACAGCTCACAGTTTTTCTTGCCCAGGTTCTTGCGCAGAGGCCTGTACCATTGTGTCGCATCGATAAGCTGTACTCTGCCCTGCCTGTGCTCAGGCTTACGGTTTGTGAGCACCCAGATATAGGTTGCAATCCCTGTGTTATAAAACATATTCAGAGGCAGGGCAACAATTGCCTCCAGCCAGTCATTTTCAATAATCCACCTGCGGATATTGCTCTCACCCTGGCCTGCATCCCCGGTAAAAAGCGAAGAGCCATTGTGAACTTCAGCAATCCTGCTTCCGAGTCTGGTATCATGCTTCATTTTTGAGAGCATATTGACCAGAAACAGCATCTGTCCGTCACTGGAACGTGTAAGTAACGAGTACTCAGGATCGCCTGCATGCTCAATAACAAAACGCGGGTCTTTAATGCCGCTTTTTCCGCCCATCCTTTCAAGGTCGCTCTTCCAGCTCTTGCCATACGGCGGGTTTGAAAGCATAAAATCGAACTCGCGTGCCGGAAAAGCATCGTTAGCAAGGGTTGAATATTCAGGCCCTCCAACAAGGTTGTCTGCTGCATCGCCTTCCCCCTTGAGTAAAAAATCGGCTTTGGCAATGGCATAGGTTTCGGCGTTGATCTCCTGGCCGTACAGGTGTGTTGCGACCTGCTTATCACGCCCCTCTGCAAGCTGCCTCAGTTCTTCTTCAGCCACGGTCAGCATGCCGCCTGTTCCGCATGCTCCGTCATAAAGCAGATATGTGCCTGATTCAATCCTTTCGGCTACAGGAAGGAAGATAAGCCGCGCCATAAGCTTTACAGCATCGCGCGGAGTCCAGTGCTCACCGGCTTCTTCATTATTTTCTTCATTGAAACGCCTTATAAGCTCCTCAAAGACAGTACCCATGCCATGGTTGTCAAGCCCGGGGTGCTTCACCGAACCATTACCATTCAGGACAGGATTCGGGCTCAGGTTAATGGATGGGTCAAGAAACTTTTCGATTAGCTTACCGAGTGCATCAGCCTTGGAAAGGCGCAGGATCTGGTTTCTGAACTCAAAATTGTCAAGAATATCCTGGACATTAGGGGAAAAGCCGTCAAGATAAGCTTCAAAGTCGGCTTTTAGCTGCTGCTGGCTTGCTCGTGAACGCAGGTCCCTCAGGGTAAATTTCGATGTATTATAGAAAGCCTGCCTTGCAGCTTCGCGTAATGGCTGGTCCTGGTTTCTTATGTCTGCCCTGTCGAGAGCTGCCTTCATATCGAGGACATCCTGTTTTGTAGGTTCAAGTACCACATCCAGGCGCCTCAGGACAGTCATCGGCAGGATCACATCACGGTACTTGCCACGAACATAGAGGTCTCGCAGTACATCGTCTGCAATCCCCCAGATAAAATTGACAATCCAGTTCAAATTGTTTTCATTCATTTTATAGCCTTAAGGTGTGTGCTCAATTCTTATTTCCAGTGAGAAATTCGTTTAACCTTTGACCTTACTGTTTAAAGATTTCTATTCAGGTATATTTAATGACCGTTTTAACTTTTGCTTATTTTATTGATTTCCAGAGTTCAGAGTACCTTCTCTATCTGAAATACTTATTTTATTTTTTTCAATGAAAATTAATAAAAATTCGTGAAACATACGCGGTAGAAATAATAAGTGTGACCCTATAAAAATGAAACTCCAGCTTTCGTTTTGTGAATTTGGAAATGGTTGAGAATACATAGAAACGAAGCGTCAGACTAGCAACCTTTTTCAAAAAAGGACTGGTTTAAAATACGAATTTTTGCTCAAGTTCTTTAAAAAAGCTTTCAGGAGAAATTTAAACGGAAATTGCCAAAGAAGAAGACAGGCAGGAATTAAAGCCCCCAAAAAAAGAAAAAATATCCAGGGAAAAACGTGTAAAAGAGGAACTATCATTAAATAAGACCCAAATAAGACCTAAAATTTTTGACAGGATTCAAGGGAAGGCATTCAAACCCGTAAATGCTTTATTAAATGGGTTTTTCATTATCTCAGAAGTTCTGTAGGGTAAACTATACCTTTACCTACTTTTATAAGTAATAAAAAGCTCTCTTCCCTCAAATAAGGAGGCAGCTATAAAATGATGATCGCAGGAATAGACGAAGCCGGAAAAGGTCCTGTAATCGGGCCCATGTGCATAGGAGGCGTAAAAATTGAGGAATCCAGAGTTCATATCCTTAAAGTGCTGGGGGTTGCGGATTCCAAGAAACTGGCGCCGAAAAAACGGGAGCAGCTTGCAGCTCAGATTAAGAAATATGTGGATGGCTTTTTTATTCTTGAGGTCAGCCCTTCCCAGATTGATGAACTCCGAAAAATCATGAGTATGAACGAGATCATGGTGGTTTGCTTTTCAAAAGTGCTTGAACAGCTGAGTCCGGACATCGTTTATGCCGATGCTGCTGATGTCAAAGCCGAACGTTTTGCTGAAAGCATTCGCAGGCAGTATGCAAAAGCCAATCCTGCCCATGCAAAAGAAATCGAAATAACTTCCATGCATCAGGCAGACGCAGTATATCCTGTGGTCTCGGCAGCCTCAATTATTGCAAAGGTACGCAGGGATGAGATCATCGAGGAACTCAAACAAGAATGGGGCGTAGATTTTGGCAGTGGTTATCCTTCAGACTCTAAGACAAAAGAATTCCTGTTGAAATGGGGAAAAGAACATTCAGGAGAGTTTCCTGAAATCGTCAGACAATCCTGGCAGACTGTAGAAAACATCAGGGAAGAGCTGAGAAAGGTTGACTTGAAGTGAGAAACCTGGAACAACAAAAGAAAAGCTGGATAGAAAAGCTGGATGGTAAAAAACATTCAATGAGTGTTATAGAAAATTTACAGAATGCGGTTTGAAAAGAAAGAAGATCTTAAAAAGAATGGAGATTTTTAAGATCATACTAGTAAAGGTTTAACGGATCATTTTATTGGATTATCTATTTACGATATTCAGGTATTATTGTTTCCACTCATACTTTCCTGAATATTGTTTGAGGAAACGTTATTTGCGAGAGGCATGTAATCTATGCTTTTGGTTGTTTCATTGACAACATAAGGCGTGTCTCCTATACCGTTTCCGTCAGTATCATTCCCGTTATAATCATCCCATAAATTGCCTGCTGAACTGCTGTTCCAAGTATTCGTTCCTTCATCTAAAGCATTCTGGAAGTTAGAGAACTTATTCTGATAAATTGCATTTCCAGATGACGTGTTGAGATATATCCCAAACTTGTTCATGTACAGGCTGTTATTCGTAAGGATGTTGTTAGCAGATTTATCCAGTAAGATTCCTTGGCTGTTTGTCATCACCTCGTTGTCTGACAGCCTATTTTCGTTAGAACCTGTAAGAAGAATTCCAATAAATCCAAGGCCTATAAAGTTATTGTAAAGGAAATTACGCTTGGAATTATTGAGATTTATTCCTGCATTGTTCAAGATCATAGTATTGTTGTGTAATGAACAGTTTTGCACGCCATCAAGATAAATCCCGGCTTCGTATGTGTCCATTCCTGGACCCCCTATAACATGGAAGCCGCTTATTGTCACGTTGTCTGAGCTAACGCTAAAGACATCATTTGTTGGAGTCGCACCTATAACATATGTGCGGTTTATCATGTCGCCCGATTGTTCACTGCTCGAAATTATCGAAAGTTGTTTACCCACGTTTACATTTTCCCAATATACACCAGGGCTGACAATGATTGTATCTCCGCTTTGTGCATTATTGACAGCTTCCTGAATGGAACTATAATTTTCCTCTCCATTTTTCCCTACAGTAAAAACCGCAGCACCTGCCTGAGCAGCTGTGGCCCCAAGCACGAGAAGTATTATGCAGATACTTTGAATTGATTTTCTCTTCACGAACTAAACTCCCCTTGATTTAAATTATATAGATAGAAAAACAATTAGTGTTTTTATATCAATTTATATAACAATTATCTGAGGTAATAAAAAGTTTTTGAAATATATATTCTGAAAAATAAACCTGAACTTATTTTCACTTGTTTTGTTAATAAATCCGACTGCTGTCGGAAATTTCATACAGTAATAGAAACTTGAGCTTGGATCTCAGTAAAAACAGTTTGAAGAAAAAAGAAAGTTCATTGATAGAAAACGTAAACAGATATTTGTGAGCTTTTCTCGTTATTTATTGTAAACTTTTCTAGTTATTCCATACATGCCAGTTATCCTGTTCATTTGCAAAGTCTTTTTCCCAATGTCTTTTATTAAGAGTGTCCCTGAGATACATTTTCTGCATGTGTAGGTGACGTTGGTTTATTGGGCCTGAATAGTTCTTTTAGCACCTAGTTCTTTTAGCACCTGAGATCATTTTCTATTCAGAGACAGGTAATCTATTATAATAAGACGAAAGTATGTCTGGAACATAAGAAAAGAAAAGCAACCTGGTTTATTTCTTTAAGCTGGCTATTGATATTTCTTTTGCCGTATATTTATCTCTTTATTTTGATATTATTCTAATCCAATAAATTTATATTATTTAATGTTTAAAATCTAATTTATTAATAGAAAATTAATCATTAATTTAAATAAAGTGTGGGGGATTTAGATAAACAGGTTTGTTATTTTAGCGATAGCTTTTTTTGTTTTTACTTTTAGTTCGAGTGTTGGTACTGCAGCTAATCTTACGGTCCAGCCGGGAGAATCAATTCAGTCTGTAGTAAATAATGCAAGTTCTGGAGATATAATTATCATAAGTTCTGGAAGTTATACCGAGAATATCGTAATAACAAAGGACAATCTCGTAATAAGGACAGAGTCAGGGAACCCTAAAGATGCCCTAATTACAGCCAATGATAATGCTTCAGATGTATTCTTCATAGATGCGGATAACGTTACAATTACGGGACTAAGTATTAAGGGAGCCGGAATTGATAAGGCAGGAATCTTCCTATCTGGGTCCCTTAATTGTACTGTATACAATAACGAATTCATTGACAATGCTCTTGGAATATATATAAAGAATTCAATGTATAACGAGGTTCGCAACAATACTGTGGCACATGGCAAAAGAGCAATTAATGTCGAGAGGTCACACTATAACACAATAGTAAACAATGACGTGGCAGGTCAGAAATTTGGGATTTATCTCACAGCGGCCGAAGGCAATGAGCTTTCTGAGAATTCGGCAGATTTAAACTCCAACCATGGTATTGTCCTGGAAAGCTGCAATAATAACAGGCTGGAAAACAATACTGCAAGTTCAAACAACGGCTATGGCATCTATATAGTGAATTCAAATAGCAGTAACCTAACCGGAAACACCGCAGATTCAAACCTGATTTATGGCATCTGCTTTGTAGATTCTGGTAACAACAGCATTACAAACAATACAGCTGTCAATAACACCCGAGGTATATTCCTATTAAGATCGGGTGAAAGCACAATTCTGGATAATCTAGTTCTGAACAATGAGTACGGCATCAGGATTGCATCAGGAATGGACAGCAATGTCTCAAGAAATGAGGTCGCGAATGGCAATTCTTCAGGAATTTCTTTACTGAACTCTGTTAATTGTACTATTAATGAGAATCAGCTGTTAAATAACAGTCTTGGAATAGATCTGGAGTTATCTAATAATACAGTTGTTCTTAACAACAGCATCAAGGAAGGTGGAAGGGGAATTAGCCTACGGGATTCAGGTTATAACCTTGTGTCAAATAACACAGCCTTAAACAACAGGTATGGAATTTATATCACGCGCTCGCAGGGTAATGAGTTATTCAACAATACGGCAAGTACAAGTGTTAACCACGGTGTTGTGCTTGTAAACTCCACTGACAATAGCTTCATAAATAATATTATGAACTCGAATGAAGGTCATGGGGTTTATCTTAGTAATTCGAGTATCAATACCTTCGACAATAATACGGCTACAGATAACAGCAGAGGTTTTTTCCTAATATCGTCCGTTGGAAACAATATCCTGAACAATACGATTCTGGATAACAGAGAATATGCGGTTCTGCTGTCATACTGCACAGGTAATAACATTTCCGGGAATGAGGCTTCCAACAGCGGCCGTGGGATTCACCTGAGCACCTCCCAGAACAATATTATCTCAAGAAACATTATCAGTTTGAACAGTATCTCAGGCATTTTCATGACCTCTACAAGCAATGGCAATAAAGTCTTTGATAATTACCTGAACAACGTTTTTAATTCAGATGTTAAAGGCGGAAGCGAAGGAAATGCCTGGAACATTACGAAAACTGCTGGTATCAATATCGTTGGTGGACCATTCATAGCAGGTAACTTCTGGGCAAAACCTGACGGCACTGGATTCTCCCAGACTGCAACCGATGGGGACGGAGACGGGATTGCTGATACTGCATATAAACTCCCAGGCAACGAGTATTCAGACTTTTTGCCTCTTGTAGGCGGTTTTGAGCCCAAGCATCCTGTCAAGCCTCCAGTAGACTTCAATAATATCGGTTCCGAAACAGGTATAAATGAAATGCCTGTCAACAAAACCGAAAATAAGAATGAAGTAAATAAGACTGAGATAAATAAAACTGAAGTAAACAAAACGGAAGATAAGATTGAGATAAATAAAACTGAAGTAAATAAGACGGAAGATAAGATTGAGATTAATAAAACTGAAGTAAATAAGATGGAAAACAAGACTGAGGCAAATAAAACAGAAAATAAGAGTGAAGTAAATAATAAAGAAAAATAAAACAGAAGTGAATAATATAGAAAATAAGGCAGCCTAATAGTCCTAAGAATAAGCTACAGGCTAAAGCTCTGGGAGGAGGATTTAATCCTTCATCCATTTTCTATTTTTTGTTTTTGTTTTCAAATCAATAAATTTCAGAACGTTTTCCATAAATTATTCATAGATTTACAGGCTTATTCTGAGATTTAATAACTTTTTCCCATGTTGATAAGAAGCAACAATGTTTATGTATTTTTCCTGTATTAATCCTTATGGGAATTAATGTGGGGAACAAAATAATACATCTGGCACTTGTTTTGATTTTTCTCATAAGCTTTACATCAATAGCAAACGCTGGCAAAGAGACTATGATCATGCATTCGAGGCTAATAACGGGTGTATCAATCTATGGCGACATTGTTACATGGGCTGAGAATTTTGGTCTCTCAGCGAATATGTATAACTTGACTACCGGAAACGTAACTTGGCTAGGACATGCGGGAACTTGCCCATCTATTCAGGGAGATAAAGTTACATGGTGCGACGAAGAAAACGTAGTTGTGCGTAATATTTCCACTGGTAAAGAAGTTAAAATCATTAACGCGAATACACCAGCGATCTACGGTGATAATCTTGTGTATGTAAGGTCAAAATATGCTGATGGTCAGCCTGCCTATAACCAAAATGCTGAGTATAACAGTTTGTATTTATACAATATCAGCACCAATGAAGAAACTCAGCTAACTCCTTATGAGCATGCTCAATTTTATTCTTCTATTTATGAAAATAAGATTGTATGGGGACGGGCAAATCAGGTAAATTCAGGAGAATGGAGTACAAACATTTCCATATACGACATACCCACAAAAAGAGTAAGCGACATCAGTAGAACTGGTACAGCAGCGGGAGGTAAAATTTACGGAAACATTGTCGCATGGGTAGAACAAAAAAACGAATCATGGGATATCTACATGCGAGATATTGCCAAGCATGAAACACATCAAGTCACTTTTGATGGCAATTCAACCAGTCCAGATGTATATGGTGATAGAATTGTGTGGCTAAGATACAGGGCAGGAAACAACTGTTCGAGTGGCATTTACATGTACAATGTCTCAACTAATGAGACAACCTATATTACATACTATATAGATAGCCCTACAATTTACGACGATAAAATTGTATACATTGGCCCAAGCAATGATACAGAAGACCCAGCAGATAATTGTATATACTTGTATAATCTTTCAGCTTGAGATTAAGGCGAAAGCCTCTTTTTTTAGGGCGGGGTATAAAAACTAGAAGGTTCTAGCTAAGTTTATAGTTACAAAGGTTCCGTTGCAAAAAATATCTGCTAAGGATATAATTAAAATAAAAAGAAAATCAAAGGTGTTGACATGCTATCTAATTCCTTTAAATGGAAGCACTTTGTAGGTGAAATTATTTTATTGAATGTCAGATGGTACTTAAAATATCCATTGAGTTATCGAAATTTAAAGGAAGTGATGATATAAAGAAGAATTCAAGTTGATCACAGTACGATAATGAGATGGGTACATCAATATTCTCCTGAAATAGAAAAGAAGATCAGAAGACATTTAAGACCAACTAATAACTCTTGGAGAGTTGATGAGACTTGGAGAGTTGATGAGACTTGGAGAGTTGATGAGACTTACATAAAAGTAAAAGGTGAATGGAAATATTTTTACCGAGCAGTTGACTCAAATGGAGATACAATTGATTTCATGTTAAGTGCAAAATGGGTTCCGTTGCAAAATTTTTCTTCTCGTACCTTAAGGTTATAATTGGTGCCTTTATGTACTATTTTTTGGCTGATATCATTGGTTAATTTCCCCAATCGTAGGGGCTTTTAGTGATTTTGTAAAATGCTCTGATTTTTTGCAACGGAACCCTATTTTGTTTTGTCTTGTTTTTCCATATTTTTAGACTTCTTTCTTGCCGTACCCTCCACCTCCAGGGGTTTCGATTACAAAAAAATCTCCAGACTTCAGCTCAACTTCGGCCTGGCCTCCAATTTCAAGAACACTGCCGCCCTTGCGGATAAGCATGTTTTTTCCGCATTTCCCGGGCATTCCTCCATTTAGCCCGAAAGGCGGGAGTTTCCTGTGACTTGAGAGAATGGCAGCATTCATATCTTTCAGGAACCTGAGCTTTCGGACAACCCCATTTCCACCTCTGAATTTGCCGTCTCCGCCGCTTCCTTTACGGATGGAAAATTCTTCAAGCAAAACAGGGAACCTTGTTTCAAGAATTTCAGGGTCGGTAATCCTGGAGTTGGTCATGTGAGTATGCACGGCATCTGTTCCTGAAAATCTAGGACCTGCTCCTGCACCTCCGCAAATGGTCTCGTAATACTGGAAATCGGAACTTCCGAAAGTAAAATTATTCATCGTACCCTGGGAAGCCGCAAGCGTGCCAAGAGCTCCGAAAAGGGCATCAACAATGTATTGTGAGGTTTCAACGTTACCTGCAACAACAGCAGCAGGCGGCTCGGGCCTGAGTAAAGAGCCCTTGGGAATAATAAGCTCAAGTGGCCTCAGACAGCCCGCGTTCAGGGGAATGTCGCTTTTTACAAGCGTTCTGAAAGCATAGAGCACAGCGGCTATGCAAACCGAAGCAGGGGCATTGAAATTATTTGAGAGCTGCGGAGAAGTACCTGTAAAATCGATTCTGGCACCCCGGTTTTTGCGGTCAATTGTGACTTTCACTCTAATTACGTTCCCATCGTCGAGTGCATAGGTGAATTCCCCGTCTGTAAGCCTGTCAATAACTCTTCTGACTGCTTCTTCAGCGTTATCCTGCACATGTTCCATGTAAGCTTCAACTGTTTCAAGGGAGAACTCTTCGACCATTCTGCGCAGTTCGAAAAGCCCCTTCTCATTTGCTGCGGTCTGGGCGCGGATATCCGCAAGATTCTGGTCCGGATTTCTTGCAGGGTATTTTCCCGAGCCCAGCCATGCTTTTAGCTTTTCTTCGCAGAAGCAGCCCTGTTTTACGATTTTCATGCCCTCGTTCAGCACCCCTTCTTCCTCAATGCTCCTGCTGCCTGGAGGCATGGAGCCAGGACTGATTCCTCCTACATCGGCATGATGACCTCTGGAAGCCAGATAGAACAGGATTTCCTCTGAACTTCCGAACATCGGGGTAACAACCGTGATATCAGGGAGATGAGTTCCTCCATGATATGGGGAGTTGATCAAATATACATCTCCTGTATGCATCTCCTTTAATTTCGTTTGGATTAGGGCTTTTACGCATTCACCCATTGAGCCCAGGTGCACAGGGATGTGAGGGGCATTTGCTACCAGATTTCCTTCTCTGTCAAAAAGGGCACAGGAGAAATCCAGTCTCTCCTTTATGTTTACCGAGTGCGCTGTATTCTGAAGGGTAAAACCCATCTGCTCGGCAACCGACATGAATCTGTTATTGAAAATCTCAAGCATTACAGGATCAACATCGGTTCCTATAGCTCTAAGGGCTGAGAGTGGAATTTCCCGTTTAAGGAAAAGATGGTCGTGTTCAGTAATCGCGCCTTTCCAGTCGGGTTCGATGACAATAGTCGTGTTTTTCTCTATAAGCACTGCAGGCCCACTTATACAGGTTCCGGGCTTGAGTTCGTCCCTCTGAAAAATCGGGGTTTCATGAAACTCCCCATTGCTGTACATCTTCACCGCAGCGACAGGAGATAAGATAGGATTTTCTTCTATTTCCAACAGAGGGTCCAGAACCCTTTCATTAATTCCTATGGTTTCTACGGAAACGGCTTCAACAATCATGGCTTTGCCTTCCATTACAAACCCAAAACGCTTCCTGTGGGCTTCCTCAAAGCCCTTCCTGAGAATGTCCTTACCAGCAAAATCGATAACAAGCTGAGTGTCCGAGCCTGCATAACGCATGTGCATCTTATAGAGTGCAGCAATTTGATTTTCCTGCACTCCCTGTTCGTGCATGAGCAGGCGGCTCTCGTCCTCAAGCCGGGAAAATACCGTTTTCAAATTCTCTATTAATGTATCTGAGAGTTCGCTGCCTATATAGCATTCTTTTATCAGCCTCTGGTCTGCAAGTCCCATGCCATATGCTGAGAGCACGCCTGCATAGGGATGAATGAAAACGCTTTTTATTCCAAGGCTGTCTGCAACCCTGCAGGCGTGCTGGGCGGCAGCTCCTCCAAAGCAGCAGAGGGTATATTCTTTTATATTGTACCCCCTCTGGACCGAAATTTTCTTGATGGCATTGGCCATATTCTCAACCGCAACCGAAAGGAAACCCTCGGCTACCTGTTCAGGCGTCCGATTACCGATTTCACCTTTGCCTTCGCTTGAAACCGTTTCCGCAAGTTCTGTGAATTTCCTGCACACAAGTTCAAAGTCGAGGGGCTGGTCTGAATCCGGCCCAAAGATCTCCGGGAAAAATTCAGGCTGCAGTTTCCCAAGCATGACATTGCAGTCGGTAACCGTAAGCGGCCCACCTTTTCGATAACATGCTGGCCCGGGATCTGAACCTGCCGAATCAGGACCTACCCTGAACCTGCCTCCTTCATAATGAAGTATAGAACCTCCGCCTGCTGCAACCGTATGAATACGCATCATAGGCGAACGCAGGCGCACTCCTGCAATCTCGGTTTCGAGACTGCGCTCATATTCTCCGTTGTACTGGGCTACATCCGTAGATGTACCACCCATATCGAAAGTAATGATTTTCTGTGCCCCTGCCATTTCCGAAGTTGTAACCGCTCCAACGATTCCCCCAGCAGGTCCGGACAGGATACAGTCCTTGCCCTGGAAAGTTTCTGCATCCGTAAGTCCTCCGCTGGACTGTATGAACATAAGCTTAGGACTTCTTTTAACTTCGTTTTCTATTCCGTCTTTTTTCTCTTCTTTTTTTGTCCCGTCTTCACTTCCTTTTTCTGCACCGTCCCCGCTATCTTTTTCTGTCTCATCTTCTGCCCCATCTTCATTTTCTTTTCCTTCCCTTCCACCTTGCAGGGATTCCTGTATCATATTGACATATCTGCGGATTACAGGAGAGAGATATGCATCCACTACAGTCGTTTTCCCTCTGCTTACGAGTTTAATTAACGGGCTTGCCTGATGGGAGAGCGACACCTGTGTAAAACTGATTTCCCTGGCAAGCCTGCCGAGTTTAAGTTCATGCTCAGGATACCTGTATGCATGCATAAGTACGATTGCAGCCGAGCGAATCCCGGCTTTGAAAGCTGCTTCAAGTGCTTTTTTTGCGTTTTCGAGGTCAAGAGGCACAAGCTCTTTTCCATCAGCTCCCACCCTTCCGGACACCTCGATAACCTTTTCATAAAGCTGGTCCGGAAGTTCGATCTTCTGAGCAAAAATATCAGGGCGGTTCTGGTACCCAATTCTCAAAGCATCCCCAAACCCCCGGTTTATAACAAGAACAGTCCGTTCCCCTTTCCGCTCAAGCAGAGCATTTGTGCCGACTGTTGTTCCCATTTTCACGGATTCTATGAATTCAGAGGGCAGGGGTGCATTTTCGGGCAGCCCGAGAACCTGCCTGATCCCGTGTATGGCTGCATCTTTATAGTGACATGGATCGTCGGAAAGAAGCTTGTGCGTGATCAGTTTTCCATCAGGGCTGCGGGCTACGATATCAGTAAACGTGCCTCCGCGGTCTATCCAGAACTGCCATCCGGCTTTGGGGGACATGAAGAGAATAATGTAGAGGTTGTATTAATTGTTAATCGGGGGTTGGGGCTTGAGCTTGATTTTCACGAAATCTGGAACTTGATCTTCAAAATGACTGGAGAATTTTGTGTTATGATAAAAATATTTGAATAAAAAGAAAAAGCTTTTAGAGTTAAAGTGTAAAGGAGAAGTAAATAAATTGAAACTTTTTTATGGCTTATATGTAAATGAGGTAAATCAATGACAAATGAAAGGGTGATGCAGCTTATTAGAGAAGCTTATGAAAAGAATCTTATGGAACTTGACTTATCAGGAAACCAACTGACACAACTACCACCCGAAATTACAGAACTTAAAAACCTTACAACACTTGACTTGTCTTGGAATAAGCTAACTCAATTTCCACCCGAAATCACAGAACTTAAAAACCTTATCATACTTGATCTATCGAGGAACCAACTAACTCAATTACCACCAGAAATTACAGAACTTAAAAATCTTACTGTACTTGACTTAGATAGTAACCATCTGACTCAATTACCATCCGAGATTGTAAAACTTAAAAACCTTACTATACTTGATTTAGATAGTAACCAGCTGACTCAATTACCATCGGAAATTGTAAAGCTTAAAAATCTTACAACACTTGATTTAGATAATAATCCTCTGATTTCACCTCCTCTTGAAATTGTTTCAATGGGTTTGAAAGCTATTTTCATTTATTTGAAACAATCAAGAACTTACGAACATAATGAAGCAAAGTTAATATTGGTTGGTAGCGGAGAGGTCGGGAAAACATGCCTTGCTCACAGATTAATTAATAATGAATTCTTGGAAGATGCTAAGATCACTGAAGGAATAAATATATCAAAATGGAGCATTTCTGCTCCAGATATAGGACACAGTGAGATCAAGCTAAATATTTGGGATTTCGGTGGACAGGAGATAGATCACGCAACTCATCAATTTTTCCTTACAACTCGTTCGGTCTATCTGCTTGTATGGAATGCAAGGAAAACAAAAGACTATGATAATATATATTACTGGTTGCACACACTTGAAACTTTTGGGGGGGACAGCCCGATAATCCTTGTAATGACCAAAATGAGCGAAAGTGATGATGACCTGAATCTTGAAGATTTAAAAAGCAAGTTCCCTCAAATTGCCGGTTATGTAAAGATTGACAGTAAAGATGGAAAAGGGATCAGCAGTTTAAAAGAAATTATCTGTGAAACTGCCTGGAACCTTCCTCTAATGAGAGTGAAATGGGTGGATTCATGGTATGAAGTAAGAAATGAACTGGAAGGAATCGGAGATTATCTGATTCCTTACGATGAATTTTGCGAAATATGTAGATATAAAGGCTTGGATGCCGAAAATATAGATCTATTGAATAACTATTTGCATGATCTTGGGATAATTCTCCACTTTAAAGATAGAATAGGACTGAAAAATATAGTAATCCTAAAACCAGAGTGGATTACAAGAGCATTTTACAAAATTTTATCTACAAAATTTGTTCTCCAGAATGAAGGCATGTTATTACAAAATGAATTAGACCAGATATGGGACAAAGAAACATATCCATCAGCTGTTCACCCGCAACTAATGGAGTTGATGAATAAATTCGAACTTGCATATGAACTTCCTGACAAAAACAGCTATCTCATTCCAGAACTTTTACCCAAAAGTGAACCCTATTATAATTGGAATGATGAAAAAAATTTGTGTTTCTACTATTCTTATGACTCTTTTCTGCCTTCCGGTATAATTACCCGCTTTATTGTGCGCATGCATCAGGAAATAGAGAAAAAAGAAAATGGTATGCCTCTCTGCTGGAGAGAAGGAGCAGTGTTGAATCTCCAAAATTCGCGTGCTCTTGTAAAGTTGAAGCCTGATGAAAAGCAAATCGAAATCAGAATAACAGGTGATAATAAAAGAGGAGCTCTTGGTGCAATCTGTGACCAGCTAGATCAAATAAATGCTTCTATAAAAAAGATAAATGTCAGTAAACAAATCCCCTGCAATTGTTCTAAAAATTGTCCTGAAAGATATTCATACGATAAGTTATTAAAAGCTGAAAAAAACAACATAAAAATTATCCAATGCCATGAGAGCTACGAGAGCATATCTATTTCATCATTATTAGATGGTTACAAAAAAAGAGAAGAAAGGCTTAGAAATCTAGGAGAAACTGATAATTTGTTTGAATATGATGTATTCATATGTCATTCTTCTAAAGATAAACCTATTGTTGAATCTCTAATTAAGGATTTGAAAAAGAAGAGTGTAACTTATTGGGTTGATAAAGAACAAATCAATTTTGGTGATCCAGTTACTCAAAAGATCGAAGAAGGTTTAAAAAACAGCAAGTATGTAGTTCCATGCCTGAGCAAGAATTTTACTATCTCAGGTTGGACAAGAGCAGAGTATGGT